>ERZ778512.353-NODE-353-length-42834-cov-6.358938_pt1 | contig 42834 bp, 39 predicted proteins | sample MGYA00510346_ERZ778512 | MGnify/ENA primary metagenome ERZ778512 (study PRJEB29527, sample SAMN07138962) | mouse gut metagenome | material: feces | host: mouse | place: China:Nanjing | collected 2016-01-25 ...
TCTGCCACTACGCTGTTTCACGGACTTTGCAGTAAATGCAAAGTCCTAGGCTGAACTGTTACTTTTTTCCTATAACAAATTGCAATTCAGGCTTGATGCATCCCAATTACTACGATTTCTTACGAAATTTGCAGTATAGTACAAAGTCCTAGACTGAACGGTATCCCTTATACCACTGCGCAAATTTTCTCAGTCCATCGCGAAGGCTTGTGGACGGCTTAAAGCCGAAATCACGTTCCAATTCTGATACATCTGCATATGTTATCTCCACATCCCCAGGCTGCATTCCCACCAATTCCTTATGCGCTTCAAAATCATAATTATATGGTAAAATCTCTGCCGCTTTTAATTCATCCTGCAAAATCTCTACAAAGTCCAACAAGTTTTCCGGTTGATTATTGCCAATATTGTAAATCTTATATTTTACGCTCTCCTCATTTGGAAGCGGCGCACACTGCATCACTGCCTTTACGCCAGTTACAATATCATCAATATAAGTAAAATCGCGCTTGCAGTTACCATAGTTAAAAATTTGAATTTTTTCCCCTTTTACAAGCTTATTGGTAAAGCCAAAATACGCCATATCCGGACGCCCCGCCGGCCCGTAAACCGTAAAAAACCGCAGCCCTGTAGAGGGTATGCCATATAATTTCGCATATGCGTGCGCAAGCAGCTCATTGGATTTCTTCGTTGCAGCATATAGTGACACCGGATTGTCCACTTTATCTTCTGTAGAATAGGGTATCTTTTTATTGCTGCCGTATACAGAAGAAGAACTGGCATACACCAAATGCTCCACGCCGCCAGCGCCGTTCTGGTAACTATGTCGGCACGCTTCCAATATATTGTAAAAGCCGATTAAATTCGACTCCACATAGGCATCCGGATTCTCAATACTATAGCGCACACCTGCCTGCGCAGCAAGGTTTACTATAATCTGAGGCTGATATTTTTGAAACAAGGACTCTACTACAGTCTTGTCTGCTATATTCTCTTTTACAAACGTAAATTGCCCCGAACAGTTCTCTAAAAGTTCCTCTATCTGCTTTAACCGAAATTCTTTGAGCGATACATCATAATAATGATTCATATTGTCAATGCCCACAATATGAATGTTTTCCATGGTTTTCAAAAGTTCCATTGCAAGATTGGCGCCAATAAACCCTGCAGCTCCGGTAATCAGCACCGTTTTATTTGACAGTTCTATATTTTTTGAAAGCATCGTTTGTTTCTCCTTATCCTAAAACAGTTTTCCTAAACTTTATCATACCCTGTTCTTGCCCTCCTCATTCTCTGCACCCTGTTTTTAATTCCTTATATATTAAGCACTCACTATTTGCGTCATTGCAAAGGGCTGAACAGTCCTTATGTTGTCATCAATCCATGATACTAGTACACCGTGACTGTCCCTTTTATTCTTCTTCCCACAATGCTATATGCCTTTCATAATGGTATTTAGGAAACATATGCTTGTACACGTCATCAAGGTCATTCCTCGATGGGTTGGGCAGATTTTCAGCATTTAAATTATTGGCAATTATAAAATACAACACCATATAAGTGACACCAAACAGCCGTGATCCTAACTTTGCTGGCAGACAGCCGCACCGCTTGTAAAATCTGTTTCTTTTTTCCCGAACCTGCCGCTGTACTTCGTCTGGCGCAAAGGTAACCGCCTCCGTTTCAATAAAAAATCCTTGCAGTTTGGGATTCTTCTGTAATAATATCTGAGAAATTTCCGCAAAAAACCACTGCCCAATCCCACTCCCGCGATACGCCGGAAGAATTGCAAGGTAATCCAATAATCCATATTTTAATCCCTGCGGAATAACAAATACAGCATATCCCCGCAATGCTTCGCTTGGATTTTCTCTCTCTGTATAAAATCCATACGTAACACTTAAACCGGTTTGCATTGTTTCAAGGATACGCTCTAACGGCTTTAGTTCACTATCTGGAAAATCCTTTACCATATAAGTAAGATAAATTTCCGAAAATTCTTCTGGTGATAATTGTTTGATAATCATATGGATACCCCTAAATCGTAAATTGCTTGGATAAGTATACCATATCTCCAAAAGAAAGTCCATGCAAAAATAAATCTGGTTCTAATCTAACGCCTCGTAACAGTTCAGATAACCCATTGAACTGTTACGTATCCAGCCATTGGAAATCGCTTCGCGATGGGCTGGATACCTCCAACCACTACATTTTATTATGGGGCTGTCGCAATAAGCTTTGATGCTACTAGATATGGTATAAATTTTAGCACAGAGTCAGAATATCTTGTATCCGTTTGTCTTAATGCGGCAGCCCCTACCTGAACTGTTACAATGCTTCCTCCAATTCCTCCAAAATATGAATAAAATCTCGTATACTGCCCTGCTCCTGTACAATTTTCTTTAAATGCTTTTCCAATGTTAGATAACTGATTCTCTCCGGCACCAGCCCATCTGCAATGCCGGAATACTGTTCCTTTATATTGTCCACCAATATCTTTACAATTTCTTTGTTTAAGATTTCATGATAATGTATTTTACACTGTTCAAATACCTGTGTAATAATTCGTTCAAAGCACTCCATTTTATTGGTTTCGTCAACGGTTTCTTCCCCTTGCCGAAGCACTTTTCCATAGCTTAATATACGATACTCTTTTACACCCAACTCTGTATTATCCATAATGCGCAAAAGTGGTGTCAGCATACCAGCTTCTTTTGCAAGCTGATTGCGCTTTTGGTTAATATAATCTGTTTTCATTCCTTCTATAACACATGGGGTAATGTTAATTCCAAACTCTAACGTCAGCGGATCTGCTATTAAATTGTTTCGTATTTCCTTGCTAAAAACAGCGTTGTTATTCTCCACTATCGGTTTTTCTTGTATTCCCAAAAGTAAATCAGCGCTAATGTGAAGCAGGCGGCAGATATCACCAACCAGCGTAATATCTGGCAGCCCGTTTCCGCGTTCCCACTTGCTGACTGCCTGCGGCGTAACACCAAGCCGCGCCGCAAACTCCTCCTGTGTCATTTTTTGATTCTGTCTGTATTGACTAATAATATTCCCAATCTGATATTCCATCTGCATCTCTTTTCCTTTCTTTAAATTTTATACGCACAAACAATTAAATTTTCCTTTTAGCACAGCACATATTGTCCGCTTATGCAATATGATTCGTGCAGAAGTTGAAAAATATTGTAACAGTTCAGCCTAGGGGCTGTCGCATTAAGTCAAATGTATACAAGATAGTCTAACACTATGTTGCGATTCATACTATATCTCGTATAATCAAAGCTTATTGCAACAGCCCCGTGAAACAGCGTAGTGGCAGAGATGCATCAAGCCACCCAAAGTGGTTTTGCATGGCTTGATGCCTGTAACAGAAAGCCAAAGGCTGAACTGTTACAAAATTTTAACGTTTGTCAGTATAGCACACTCTATGCGAAATGCACTTTCCCTTAACTTCCCTTTTATTATATCAATACTTCGGGCAACTGTATAACAACGAATCATTGAATAGTTTTTCAACCTGCAGCTCCATAATCTACTTTTGTTATAATAATGGGCTGTTGCATTAAGGGAAATAGGCACAAAATAGATGTTGTATAATCAAAGCTTATTGGGACAGCCCATGCATAACAATTTGATTTGCTTTCCTGTGCAGTTTGTTTTATCAAAACTTGGAACCTTTCTCATGGCTGCTGCATACTATTATTATAAGAGCATCTTTCTAAATTATCAATAACTGCCGTTTATACAGCGCAAAGCGAAACGGTGATTGTCAATTGGAAATTCTGCGCTCTACAGCTTTACAGGCGCAGACAGAATGGAGGAATTTTATGAAGCGTCAGCAACACAATAATACCCAAACAAATTTTGCTTTTAAAATACTTTATGGGCTGTGTCTATGTCTGACAGTGCTTGCACTCAGCGACCAACTAAAACTATACGAGCAGAAAAAAGCTGTTAGTGCTGCCAATATTCAGCTTAGTGACACCAGCGAAATCAAACGGCTTGCGCTTACCTTCGATGATGGGCCTCACCCTTCCTACACAGAAAAACTGCTTGATGGTTTAAAGGAACGTGGCATTAAGGCAACTTTTTTTGTCACAGGCGAACACGCAGCACTTCACCCTGATATTATCAAACGTATGTACGAAGAGGGACACCTTATTGGCAACCATACCTACAGCCATATTCAATTAACCTCTACAAACCGCGATAAATTTAAGGAAGAATTAGTAAAGACAAACGAAGTAATTCAAGATATCACAGGCGAGGAAGTCCAATATGTTCGTCCGCCCTATGGTTCATGGGATAAAAAGCTGGAAACGGAATTAAATATGTTCCCGATTCTCTGGAATGTTGACCCGCTTGACTGGTGTACAGAAAACGCCGTCCGTGTTGCACAGACTGTTATTACAGATGCCAAAGAAAATGATATTATTTTAATGCATGATTATTACGATTCCTCTGTGGAAGCGGCACTCTTAATTGTCGATGAACTGACAAAACAAGGCTATGAATTTGTTACCGTTGACGGAGTCCTATTTGATTAATTTCCGCAAAATACTTGTCAAAACGCATCGGTTATTTTAGAATAGTTTCTATAATCCAAAAACTGCTACATAAAAACGAAGGAATTTCCTGCTATGATGTATAAAAACTATCCAAAAACAATCATTATTTTTTTTCTAGTATTATTGTTAATCCTATGCCTATTGGCTGGAATATTATTGGGCAGCGTACCGCTTAATCCTTTCGATGTTTTTCGTGTATTGACCAGACAAGAAACGACATCCACCACCTATATTTTAATTACTACCGTGCGCCTCCCCCGCGTTCTTGCTGGGGCGCTTGCCGGTATGGGACTTGCTGCTGCGGGTGTAATTCTACAAGGCGTAATGAACAACGCCCTTGCCAGCCCCAACACAATCGGCGTTAATTCTGGCGCCGGTTTTGCAGTTATGCTTGCGCTGCTGTTTACGGATAACTACCACCTATATCTTCCGATAGCTGCATTTGCCGGCGCACTGCTGACAACCATTACAATTTTTGCGCTTGCATATGCCGCTGACAGTTCCCGTACCACCATTATTCTTGCCGGCATAACCGTATCCAGCTTTTTAAATGCAGGCATTAACACCATTAAACTATTAGACTCGGATATCACGATCAATCTTACTTCATTTATGATGGGGTCACTTTCGGGACTGACGCTAAACAAACTCGCCATTCCAAGTATTGCAATTCTCCTTGCGCTTATTGTTGTGCTGTTCTTTACAAAACCTCTAAATTTGCTCGGACTTGGGGATGATATCGCACGTTCGCTGGGTTTGCGCGTTTCTGTCGTGCGTCTTTGTCTATTGGTACTATCTAGCATTCTTTCTGGCTGCGTTGTAAGCTTTGCTGGATTGTTAAGCTTTATCGGACTAATTGTGCCGCATATATGCAGACAGCTTTTTGGAAATGACGCACGCTTCCTGCTGCCCTGCTCAGTGCTTTTAGGAGCAAGCTTTGTGTTAATCTGCGACTTGCTGGGACGTATTATTTTTGCTCCATTTGAGCTGCCTGCCGGAATCTTAACAGCTTTTATCGGCGGCCCGTTTTTCTTGTATTTGCTTTTAAAAAAGAAAGGAGGACGCAGAATCCATGCTTGAATTTCGCCATGTCAACGTTTCCTGTGGGCGCACCCCCATATTAAATGACATAAGTGTCATATTTAATAAAGGAGAAATCACAACGATTGTAGGCCCAAATGGCTGCGGCAAAACAACACTTTTACAGTGCCTAAATGGTTCTTCTAAAGTTACCTCCGGATGGATTCTTTTAGATAAAATTCCTTTTCTTGATCTGCCTCCCAAAAAACGCGCGTTGAAGCTTTCCTTTCTTCCACAAATACGCACAATTATTCCTTCCCTTCCCGTTCGGACACTGGTAGAGCATGGACGCTTTCCGCATCTTGGCTTTTCGCGGCAAAAATCCATACAGGATAGAGAAATCGTAGAAAACGTTATGCGCTTTACTCATGTGGAAGAATATGCCGATCAGTTTACAGATACCCTTTCCGGCGGCATCCGCCAAAGAGTGTTTTTTGCAATGGTGCTTGCGCAGAACTGCGAATATATTGTTTTGGACGAGCCTACTACATATTTAGATTTAGCGGGGCAGCAGGAATTTTTGGAGATGTTTTTGCAGTTGAAAGAGGAAGGGCGGACGATTATCCTTGTACTGCATGACTTGGCGCAGGCAATGGAAATCTCGGATCGGATTGTTGTAATGAATCGGCGGCAAATTGCCGCCGTTGGTACTCCAAAGGAATGCTTGGAGCAGGGATGGCTTGAGGAAGTGTTTCGGGTACAAGTGAAGAAATTTATGGATGGGGAAGAGGCGTATTATTTCTTTAAAGGAAAATAACCTGAGATTCTGTAATCATTGCCCCAAAATAACAATCTCAGCCTGCCTGACCACGAATCTGACCATAAAATTCTGACAGTCCATCCATATACTGCCGCTTTGCTTCCATAGAGGGATGCACATATCGATTCAATGTAATCTGCACATCAGCGTGTCCTAGCATTTCACTAAGACTTTTTACATCCGTTCCTCCTTCTATGCAGTTTGTAGAAAATGTATGACGAAGAATATGAAAATTTTTATCAGGCAATCCGGCGTCAGCTAAAATTTGTTTAAAATGGTATTGTAATGTACGTGGTTCCATTGGCTTTTTTCCACCAAAAATATAGTCCTTATTATTTTGAAATGATATCAGCAGTTCTAGTATCGCGGCAGGCAGCGGAATTTCTCTTTTGGAATATTCGCTTTTTGGTGGTGTTTCCACCAGTTTCGTTTTGGTCTTGCAGCCTTCCACATAAAGGCGCTGCACGGTTCGATTGACCATTAAGATTTTATTTTCAAAATCAATGTCTTCCCATTTTAGAGCGCATAATTCCCCAAGCCTAAGACCTGTAAATAAGCAAAGCAGTATTGCCATTTTAAACCGATCCATTTCTTGATAGAGTATAGAAATAATTTTTTTCTGCTCGTTTTTGGCAAGTACTTTCACTGGACTGCTATGCAAATCTGCAGGCGGTTTTTTTAGATATGGCATTGTTATGGAATATTTTTGTGAAGCATATTTTAGTATTTGATTTAAGGCACAGTAGATGCTTTTTTGGACGCTGTTTGATAAGTCATCCACAATTTTTTCTCTCACATAGATGTCTGTCAGTTCCATCATCAGTGTTTTTTGAAAAAAATTTTGTAGATATTTTTTCACAATTAAATTGTATTTTATGTAAGTAGACTGTTTTCTGTTCTCTTTTACATCTGCAAGCCATTCCTCAGTTACCTGTAAAAAAGTAATATCATTTACAACAGGATTTAATTGTTCCTTGCAGGCTGCTGTCTTTCTCATTTGGTCTTTTATCAAAAGATTTTTTTGAGTGGTCAATTTTTCCCGTACCTCCTCATATGTTCTGCCATAAATAGAACGGTAAATATGTTTTCCTTTCTCTTCACTGTATATTAGGTAACGACCTTCCCAGCGCCCGTCTATTCTCTTTCTGATATTTTCTCCGTGTCTTGCCATTTTTCGTTTTCCTCTCTGTTTGGGTGGTGATTAATAGTGTCTCATATAAAATCATACCAATTTTGACCACGAATTTGACCATAAATTCTTTTAAAATGCTTATTTTTTCTATATAAATAAAAAAATCTGATGTCCCCATATGGCAATTCCATACGTTACATCAGATTTTTTCTGCTGCTTTAATTTTTTTCGATATTTATTTTTATACTCACGAACGATTAGATTTTCCTTTCGGCACAGCACGTATTGTCTGCTTATACAATATGGGCTGTGCAGAAATTGGAAAATCTTAACGGTCGTTAGTATAGACAACTGCTTCCACAATTGATTTATCGCCGGGCGTTATCTCTTTTATGCCAATTTCCTTAACGTATCTGAAGCACCATACAGAACCGCATTCCATTCTCTGTCCGTTCCGCGAATAGTTCGCCGTCCATTTTGCACATAATTTCTCTGCCAATATACAGCCCCAATCCATTTCCTGCTTTGCCCTCCACATTACTTCCACGGTAAAAGCTGTCAAACAGATGCGGCAATTCCTCTGCTGACACGGGAATTCCGGTATTATACACTCTAATAATTTGACAGTATTCCTCCATATAGAAGTCAATGGAAATCCGTTTCCCATCTCCATATTTCAGCGCATTTTCCAACAAATTTTCCAGTGTTTCAAACGCACGTTCTATATCACCCTTTAAAAGCTTATCCGCATAGCTGCCAATCTGAAACTCCGTCATTGCAAGCCTGCATTTGGGCGCATAAACTTTTTGCACTTTATTCATTAGCGCTTTTAAATAAAATTCCCCTTCTTCCACCGTTATCGCCAAAATATCCTCGCTGGACGTTGTTATTATCTCCTTAACAAACTGTTCAATTTCCGCCGCGTGCCCTGCTATCTGTGCCGCAGCGTACAGCTTCTGTTCCTCCGTTTGATAGACACCCTCTTTTAATGCCTTTGCGTACAATTGAATTGTACTTAGCGGAATTTTAATATCGTGGGACAGCGAAAGCAGCAGCATTTTTTTATCTTTTTCCAATTTTAACGCCTGTGCCTTCGCAGTGCTTAATGAATCTCGCAGCATGACAATGCCCCATACAAATTTCCCGAAAAAACGATTTTTGCCCTCTTCTAGTTCCCCTTGCAGATGCCCTTTGGACAATTCAAATGCCAAATCACTTAATCTGTGAAATGGCTTTAAAATATTCTTTCGGATATACAGCAGCACCGCCAACACAAACATCCCGCTAAAGAGCAACACGCTTTCTGCAACTCCAAACCATCTTCTGCCGCCGCACGCTGTTATATAATCAAACCGCACAAACCCTTTTAATGTTTCCCCTGCGAACAGCGGCTGAATAAAACTCTCTTTTCCATTTCTTGAATGAAAAAACGCCTGCAAAATCTCTTGGTGTATATTCTCTTGGTTTGAAATATCTAAATAATCGACCGCCCAAACCCACTTCATCCCTAATAAATCTGGCTGATAAAATGCGCCTTCTGCGGTAAATTCTGCCATAAGGCGGTTTATCTCCACTTTGTATTCCTGTGATTTCTCTGCATTGATCGCTCCTCTCCACCAATACAGCGCAAATGCCGCAATTCCATAAAGTAAAACGATAGCAGCTATCAGGCTGTTAAATTTCTTCATATTGATACCCCACGCCCCAGATAGTCTTAATGCGTAGCGGCTTTTTGGGATTGTCTTCAATCTTATCCCGCAGCGTTTTAATATGCACCGTCAAGGTCTGGTTCTCGCTAAAGGAATCCATGCCCCAAACCTGATGAAACAAATATTCCTTATTCAGCGTTTTCTGCGGATTTTCTGCAAGCAGAACTAATAATTCATACTCTTTTACGGTTAACGCCACTTGCTTATCCCGCAGAAAAACCTGTTTTGCTTCTTTGTCAATGGATAATGCACCAGAATGAATAATGGTGTTTTCTTTCTTTAAATTATAGTTGCGGTGCATTAAGGCTTTTACTTTGGCGCATAAAATATCCATATCTACCGGCTTCTCCACATAATCATCCGCTCCCAGCCGAAACCCATTCATTTTATCCTCTTTATCAACCTTGGCGCTTAGGAAAATAATCGGCGTATTGCTGTTTTTCCGAATCAGCGAACAGACTGCAAACCCATCCATTACGGGCAGCATTACATCCAATACCACAAGCTTTGCCTTATTTTCCTTTAAAAACGCCAGTGCTTCCTCTCCGGAAGAGGCACCCTTTACCGAATATCCCTCCCGTTTTAGAAAGGTTTCCATTAGCCCATTGAGTTCTGCATAATCCTCCACCAAAAGAATATCTACCATGATTGCAACCCACTTCTTTCCGTAATTATTACTTTTTTGTCTTGCCATGCTCACGAACGATAAATTTTATTATACTCGTAAGTCGGCGTTATTGCAAATCCGCTTATTGCTGTTACCATCCCATTTCCATCAGCCAATTTGACAGCTTGCGTTCTCGTTCTTTTTCCTTTTCTTTCTCCTGTACTGTGTATTTTCCGAATGTATATTCACCTTTGATATTTCCATCCTCGATATAAAGCACTCTGTCACTTTTTGCCGCAACTTTCATATCGTGCGTTACCAGCATAATCGTTGTTCCCTCCGCATTAATCCGATTTAATTCCTTCATTACTTCACGGGAGGTCTGCTGGTTTAAAGCTCCTGTCGGCTCGTCGGCAAATATTATTTTCGGCTGATTAATCAGACTGCGGCAGATGCAGGCACGTTGAAGCTGTCCGCCTGATACCTCATTAATATCATTATCCGCAATCTCATGAATGCCCAGCTTATGCATTAACGTCTTTGCCCTGTCGTTAATCGCCCGGTGCTGTTCTTTCCCTTTGCCATTTTTGGACTGATAGGCTGGTAAGATGATATTATCATAAATGCTGAGATTTTTTAACATATACATTTGCTGGAAAATAAATCCCATTTCATCCAGCCTTAAATCACTGATTTCTGCGGGTTTCATTTTGCTGATATCCCTGCCAGAAAACTCCACCTTTCCCGCAGTAATATGATCCATTCCGCTGATGGTATATAATAATGTTGATTTCCCAGATCCACTCGGCCCCATAATCGCCACCATTTCCCCCTCTTTTACTGTCATATTGACATTTCGAAGTACATTATTCTGCCTTTTGTTTATAATATACGTTTTGCATAAATCTTTTACAGTTAATAATTCCATGTTCTATTTTCCTTCCTATTTACGCTCTTTTATCATTGCTTCAATTCTATTCTGCTGCATTTATCCTATTTCTCTATTTTATATTGTTACGATTTTATTCTGCTGCATTTATCCTATTTCCCTATTTTATATTGTTACGATTCCGCCCTATTGCATCGTTTTACTAACAAACGTTAAATTTTTCATTTTTTTACTCCATACTATTTACTTCTTTTAAATCGACTTTGCGGATTCCTGTAGAGCACAGCACTGCGGATACGCCTGTCACTATTAAAAGCATCAATGGATAGATAAAATATGCATTGATTGGATTAATTTCCAAAGTAATCTTGCTTGCGCCCATTATGGAGAAAATCGGCCCGATAATATATGGTGCAAATAGATTGGACAAAATAGTTCCTGCCATAATCGCCAATAGCAATATAATAAAAATTCGTGCGCTCTGCCATTTTTGAATCGCAACATTGCCAAAGCCGATGCTTTTGAGCAATGCAATATCCCCACGTTCCTTTGTCATAATCGTTTTCATCATAAGCAAGGTAATCAAACTGTTAATAATCAGCACAATCACAATTATAAATACCATCATTACATCCAACTGTGCCATCATGCTTCCTGTCATAGAATCAATAAATTCTGCGGAAGTACGGATTTTATCGTTGGGAAAAATCTCCTTTAACCGTTCACAAGCTTCGCTGCTGTCCATATCTTCAATTTCTATCTGAATGCAGAACAGCGAAGAAGCATATGCATAATCCATATTGGCACACCTGCTTACCCGAAAACCGTTTCCCATATTGAGCATGCTTTGATAAATGCCTGTAATCACAAACTCCTGTGTAGAATCCTTTCTTTTAAAATAGATGCTGTCGCCAATACTTACCCCCATTTCCTTCGCCGTTTTATCCGTAATCATTATTTCATTCTCCAATTCTGGCTCTCTGCCCTCCAGGAAAGCATAATGGCGTTCCCAAGAACCTACTGCCTGAAGTGTATTGTACATATATGTATCTTCTGGATCTTCGGCATAGCAAGGCATTACATAGATAATATCTGCTCCTGTCTTTGCGCTGATTTGATGTTCTGCCAGTATTTCTTCGATTGCCGTTAAATCCTGCATCAGCGGCGCAATGTTTTCCTGTTCAATATAAGCGGCAAATTTCCCATTATCCATATAGACATCCGACGATGCACCACTAAATAAACGAACTACATTGGCGTCACGTAAGGTACTGATAACGCTGTAAGGAAGCTGTATCAGCATTGTTCCGATTGCAAATGTAATACCAAGAACCGCAAACCGTTTCAAACTACTAAAGATGTCATTTACTGCCATATAATAACAGGGCTGCATCCAGATTTGTTTCGAAAGCTTTATACGGTTTTTGGCTTGGTAGCGTTCCCCGTTAGAACCACTGCGGATAGCATCCAGTGCGGAAAACTTTTTTAATTTATTGGTGCTGCCATAGCAAAACACCAGCACAATCACAACAACAGCAACCGCACAAACGATATTTATCATATAATTTTGGTCTGCTTTCTCCACTATAATATTGACAATCGCCTGCTTCAAAAGCATATTTCCAAACGGAAAACTAAGGAGGAATCCCAATGCGGTACCAATAAGAGAAATCGCAAAATATTTCACCAAATAAATCCCCTTAATTCCCCTTTCAGGAACTCCAATGGCTTTCATTATCCCAATTTCCTTATAGTCCTCCTGCAAAGTAAAGACAATTGTAAACCGCAGCACCAAAAAAGCAATTAGAATCAGGCAGACGCTGACCACAATAAAAACTGCCGCTATCAGCATATCCAAAATATAGCAAGTTTTTATTAAATCCCAATCCCCGTTAAAAGCCGCGCTAAAATTCTGCTTTTTCCATCCATCCCGAAATGCCTCCTCATCTTGAAACTGCACACAGTGGATTCTGCTAAACACAATATCTCCCTGATCTTGATATTTTTCAAAATCCTCCTGACTGATAACATGACGCCTCGTTCCCATCATTGAACTGCCAAATACAGCATCTTTCAATATCGCTGCGACACGAAACTCCTGCTCCACGCTGCCGACTCGAATCTTTACTGAATCCCCAATCGCAAGCTGGTTTATTTCCGCCTCTATTTTATGCAGCGCAATTTCCCCCGTCTGCAAGTGCAGCGTATTCCCCTCCAAATCAAATACTTTCATAAAATTCTCCGGCACAGTACTTAAATAAAGTACATTGCTCTGCTCATAGCTTCCGCCGTCGGGATATTGTGCGGACTGCGCAATTGCAATCTGATCGCCGCCTATGCTGTAGGCATCCAGATAAGCATATTCTAACAAATAGGAATTGTCCTGCAAATAATCGCCAATTGCATCTTCTTTCCCATCTTGTATTGTAATTGCAAAAAAATCCGGCACTTTGGATATTTTCATAAAGTGCTCTACTGCACCATTCACCGCAACCAAGCTGTTTACACTGCTGGCCAAAAACATAGATGCCAATATAATAAACAACAATAGTATTAGATTCATTGTTTTCTTTCGTTTTAAGTCTTTCTTTAATATGTGGAAAAACACTTTCATACCTCCCTGCGTGGTTTCTTAAATGGTATTTTTTAAGATAATAATATTTCTTGAGAAAAATATTTTTCTTGGGATAAAGCCCTTACCTAGGATAAAGCTCTTACCTAAGATAAAAGAAGTGTAGCATAGAAATTATTAAGAAGTCCTTAAAACGTATTTAAATTTTCAAATTTATAAATTGTTAGAATCCTTATAAACCAAGTAATTTGCAGAAAAACTGTTGCTATTTTGTTACTAAGGAACTGTCAATAAATAACCGCATTTTATAATAACATATTTCTATTGGCATACGTAATAATACGTATTATATTTAGAATATCATAGCAAAGACCTAAAAAAACGACTGGAACAAGCTATCTTAAAACAGGCAGGACTCAGATAGTTCTGTTTTTCAAACAAGGAGGCGCTATATGAAAAAGTTTTTCTATCCAGCATTATTCCACAAAGCAGAAGAAGGCGGCTTTTGGATTTCTTTTCCTGATATTCCAGAATGCCTTACACAAGGTAATGATATGAGTCAGGCTTATGAAATGGCTATCGATGCATTAGGCTTAGCACTAACCTGCCGTGAAAAAGAACAACAGCCTTTTCCTGCCAGTTCTGACCCGACTACAATTACTTTAGAACCTGACTCCTTTCTTGTTGTAATTGAGTTTGATATGCTCGCTTATAAAAAACGCACAAATTCACGTGCTGTAAAGAAAACTCTAAGTATCCCTGAATGGCTGAATGAAGCAGCAATTGCTATGGACTTAAACTTTTCTCAAATTTTGCAGGAGGCTCTCTTAGCAAAAATTCAAGCATAATACTATGGTCTTGCCCGCTGTTTGGCGGGCTTCTTTTAGATTATTTCCCGCAACCATCCCATACACATGATAATTCTGCGGAAATGCTTGCCTACCTTTCTGATGCGCAATGGTATGGTGAATATGCACAGGCATATTTTTCTATTGCGGCTTATCTTCCTTTAGCAATGCGGCAACGAATATTATGCTGCATATAAGTGCCCACGTTGCCCATATCATTAAATGCTCAAATTTTCCTGATAAAATATAGATAACGATTGCCTCAATTGCAAATATCATCGCAACAACAGCATTTCCAGCATTTTTATTCCTTACTGCAATAGACACAATACCACCGATCAAAATCAATACTGCTGCTGCAATACTAAACTCAACCTGAACTGCTTCATCTGCTCCCATAGGACTTACTAATCCAGCCACACATGATAACAATAATATTCTACTAGAACATATAATACATAAAATTCCCGACAAAAGTTTCCAAATTTTCATTTCTTGTGACAGCACCTTTTTATTCTTTTCTAAATATTTTCCTTATTAGAAACTGTAAAGGCATCACTTATAACAAGTAATTGTTATGAGTAATTTATTAGCAGCTCCTTACCTCTCTGTGTCATGCATAAGTATTTTTGCTGTTTCCCCCACTACAATCACTGCTGGCGTTTTTATGGAAGTCTGCTGTACTTTTTCAACAATATTAAACAGTGTCCCTTTTATTATTTCTACGGTATTATCTAAATTTCCATGTATCACTGCCGCAGGCGTTTGGGGATTTTTTCCGTATTTTATCAACGCTTGTGCTATCTGTGCAAGGTTCGCCAGCCCCATTAAAAAAACAAGTGTTCCATCTAGTCTTGCAAAATGTGCAAAGTTCTCTGGCAATGTACTGTCTGTTGCAGATGTATGTCCTGTTATAATATGAACGCTACGGCTTATCTCCCGATATGTTACAGGAATCCCGGCAAAAGCAGGAACTGCAAGTGCCGCAGTAATGCCCGGAATATACGCTGTTGGAATATGTTCTCTATTTAATGCATGAATTTCTTCCCCGCCGCGTCCAAATACAAATGGATCACCACCCTTTAATCGGACTACGCGCTTCCCTTCTTTTGCTTTTTGAAGCAGCAAGGCATTGATTTCTTCCTGACACATACTATGTCTGCCGCTGCGCTTTCCTACATAGATGCATTCACAGCTTTCTGCCGCAAAATCAAGAAGGCGTTTGTCGATTAAATCATCATAGACAATTACCTGCGCATACCGGATCGCACGCAGTCCCTTTAAAGTTATTAATTCGTAACTGCCGCAACCTGCACCTACAAGCGTTACGCTTCCGTTGTTCTTTTCTATTTCATTCTTACTGGTATTGATACCTGCAACTGTTACGATTCCGTTGTTCTTTTCTATTTCATTCCTGCTGGTATTTATACCTGCAAGTTCTTCGCTTCTTATGTTCTTTTCTATTTTATTCTTGCTGGTATCTATATCTGTAGGTGTTTCACCGCAAATTTCCTGTTTTGGCGATATACTGGCGCTTTTTTCTGTTCTCTGTATCAAGGCATCCAATCTCCGCTTTGTTTCCTTTTCACTAAAGACTCCGCCGCTTTCCATACAGCAATTTGCCATTTCCTTTAGAAACTGCGCACGGATCTTGCTGTCGTGAATCGTTTCTTTGACAAGCGGTCTAAGTGCGGCTAGATAGTCTAATATCTCCTCAATATTTGCAGGCATCATTGCTGCTACTTCATTTTTTATGGTTGCAGCAACCTCCGGACTTGCACCGGCGGTGGTAACACCTATTGTTAGATCGCCTTGGTGGACGAGCGCCGGAAATAAAAAACTGCATTCTTCTTTATTGTCAACTACATTGACCAAAATACCTTCCTTATGGCATAAACAGCTTATCCGTGCATTGAGGCTGCGGTTCTCTGATGATGCTATTACAAAAGTAACGTCCTGCAAATCCTCCTCTTGAAATTCTCTTTGGATTAGAAGGATTTCGCTGTTTTGCGCAATTTCTATTAATTCTGGTAATAGTGCAGGTGATACTACTTTTAGTTTTGGTCTAAATGGCAGCAATTTACGAATCTTATGAACTGCAACCGATCCGCCGCCCACAATTAATCCATTTTTTCCTTCGATATCCACAAAAAACGGAAAATATCCCATTTCAACTATGCTTCCTTCCTATATTACCAAGTCCCAAATTATTGACTTTTTCTTTTAATATTCCTTTCTTATCACAATATTTTAAGAACTGTTCCCTATTGTTATTCTTACACTGACAAACAATTTGTTTTTCCTTTCTGCAAGGCACGTTTTGGCTGCTTATGCATCTGGGATATGCAGACCTACTATCCAAATAATAGTTTCTCAAGTTTTTCATACGCTTCGCCCCAGCGTGCATTCGGTTTTAGATTGTAGAGTTCTTTTTCTATCATAAAATATTTTCCTGTCTTTACAGCCTCCAATGCTGCCCAAGCTGGATTATTTAATAAAGTTTCCTCCACATTTTTTTGAATTGCCTCTGTGTCAGTTCCCTGTGTTGTAATCAAAATAATATCAGGATTCGCAGTAATCACTGCCTCCATGCTTAAATCTTCCAAAAGGCTGTTATCGCTGTCAGCAATATTGATACACCCAAGATCAGCAAGCATTTCACCGCCAATATTCCCCTCGCTTCCCTTAGCCCGAATTGCTCCCGCACTCGCACGAAGGAACAATACCTTTGGCATTATTTCACCCTGTTCTTTCCTTTGATGGGAGCGTTCTCTTACCGATTCAATCTGCGCTTTCACTGCTAATCCATTTTGCTGGTATAAATCGGCGCGTCCTGTAATATCCGTACAGATTTTCAGCATATGCAGATAATCGTCAAAATTTGATACGGCAAAATATGCTACCGTAATATTTGCATTGGTCAGAAGCTCCTCCAATGCTAAATCTGCCTCCGTATTGGCACTGGCAATTACAAAATCCGGATTGGCAGCAATTAACTGTTCCACATCAGGTTCCACATGAGAACCGATATTTACCACACTTTCATCAAGCCCTAAATCAAAACTTGTCCATGAATCCCGCGCTGCCGCCACTACCGTTCCACCGGAAAGCAACCAGATATCCGTAAAACTGCCTATCAGAACTGCCACTCGATGATGGCTTGTAACAGTGACTTCCCTGCCAAGATCATCTGTAAATGTATATAAGATTTCTTGTGATGCATTATTATCTGAAGATAAATTGTTTTGATGTGTTTGAGGGCTATTATCCGCTTTTTCATCACCTTGTAAAACACTGTTATTTTGATCTGCTTTTTCGTTGCTTTGCACAGTATTGCTATCTTGAATTACTTTTTCATCGTTTTGCAGAATGCTGCTATCTTGAGCCGCTTGTTCGTTGTTTCGCATAGCATTACTATCTTTATCCATGCTCTCATTGTTTTGCGAAACGCTGCTTTGCCCGTTTATTTCCGCTGTATTTTGTACCTTTGTCTTTCCAGTTGTACAACCTTGCAGCAGAACAACCGTACTGCAAACCATCCATATACAAACTGTTCCCACGATTTTTCTTACAGAAAACATCATCATCTTTTCAATCTTCCTTTCATTTCAACACTTTTCCTGCAATATCAGCAGCAGATGCATATTACAACTTCGTAATCAAACTAAGCTTTCATCTCAACAATTTTCCTGCGATATCGGCAGTATTGATAAAGTGCTATGTATCTCTGCGCGATCCCATGCATCTCCGTACTCCCGTACAATTGTTACAATGCCCAGCAGACGCAGGGGATCGCTCGCTGTAAATGTCTTTCCGCCTTTCTCTGCTTTCCATTTAAAATAATCTTTACTGTCTTCTCTATTTTCACTTGTAATAGAAATGCTGTATCCCCAATCCGCCAGTTTATTTACTGCGTATTGATGCATTTTAGAAGTATCTTCTATTTTATTTGGCAATTGCTCGGGATAAGTACCTAAAAATTTAAAATACCCAAATTCATCATTCTGTATCTCTTGTACTTCTCCCTCATACTTCATTCTTCCAATAATAATAACTGTATTATACGACTTGTCTAAATGATTGGGATAATCTTGTTTGAGCAAATCCAAATCAAAAATTGCTGCGTCTGCGAAAATCTCGTCAATATCATTAGACATCTGAGCGTTTACAATCGCTTTATAATACTCGTCATCATAATAATTAATATGAAAATCTATCCCAAATGAAGACCCAATACAGTCCAGTTCTAATAAAGTTAAATACTGCTCCAAATATTTATCCAGTAATTTCTCTGACTTGCAGACACCCACAAAAACGGAAAGATATAACTTATTTCTAAAATCATACTCCTTTTGCTTTACTTTTTTCATTCTATAATTAAGTCCCTGCCTTTCTTCTCAGAACTTTATTCCTCCTCGATCTGTTCTGGATCGAGTATCTTCCCCCACATCCATTCATGATAATCCAGTTCTCCCAGTGCAGGCTTTATTGAAAAAGTTCTCGCCACATCACTATGTTCCCAATTTTCTCCATACTCCCGTATTATGGTAATAAGCCCCAACAGCCGCAACGGATTTTCTGCGGTATATATCTTTTGATCTTTTTGAGCCAGCCATTCCATTCCAGCATTAAAATCTGCCGATTCCTGAACACGAGAAACCTTATATCCCCATTGAATCAATTTATAAATTGCATTTCTATATGTATTACCATAATCTATAATTACTTCCGCTCTTTTCAACGGATATACACCGAAAAATTTAAAATACCCAAATTTTTCATTTGTAATTTCCTTCACTTCTCCCTGATATCTATAATTTTTTATCACAATCGCAGCATTATAAAAGCGATCAAAACAATCCGAATGCTCTTGTTTTAGCCAATCCATATCAAAGGCTTTTACATTTGCGAAAATTTCCTCTACATTATTTGACATTCGCGCATTTACAGCATGAAACAAATCTCGTTCATCATATTTAAAATGAAAATCTTTTTCAAACACAGAACGAATCGGAGAGAAATTTAATAACTGATGCTGCTGAAACAAATATTCCTCCAATAATTCTCGTGACTGGCAGCTTCCTGCAAAAACGGAAACATATTCTTTTTCCTCTGCCTCAATCATTTCAATTGCTTCCTTTCTATCAATTTGACAATATCTTATATACTCACAAGCGATAAATTGTACCATATTGTTCAAGATAATTACGTTCGTGGGGCGGCATTATTGATAAACGCTAATGTTTACCAGAATAAATTACAAATGGTTTGTGCGCAATTTAATCCTTATCATCACAAAAGCTGCCAAATACTCTCTGGTATTTTTATATTTGATATCCAATCGTCAGAAATCATATATAACGCAACAAGCTCCACTGGATCTATTGCATATAAACATAAATCAGCCCGTTTTGCAGCCCAATCCCATTGATGCAAGCATCCATTACCAGCAGGCTCAATAGAAAGTCGAAAATAATTTTTCACTAAGAAAGCAATACAAATATCTGTTAAAGTACATTTCTGCTGTTGTTCCATTCTTATCCCCCTCCGCTATGAAAAACTGCCGATTTTTTACTGGAATATGCTTTTCCTTAAACATTCAAAGCACAGCCAAACTGCAATGCATCTTTATACAAACTGGTTTTTTTCTTGATTGTAATAATAATCAATTGTCGCAAGTTTTTCTGTAATCGCAAAATAATCCTCACCTGTATCCTCGCAGAAAGCTTCAAGACTGGTGTAAAAATCACGAAGCTTTAGATTCATAAAACTTAATAACATAACAGGGTCTTTTGGTATCATGATTTTGTCTTCCTTTCTTTTTCATTTTATGAACTAAGCCCAACAATAATTAATTCTACGCTTAGTATATCCTGCATTCGTCCTGTTTTTACGTCTTCCTCTGCTTCCACACATTTACGCAATGCTGTTTCTAGCTGTGAAATTTGAAACTGCGCCGCCTGCGGAATATATTTTTTCTTTAAATAATAGGCATTTAGCCCTGTCTGTTTGGCAATATCAGCCTCGGGATATCCCTTCTGGCGCATCTCTTTTACCTGCAATAGCATATGAAACTGGCGGGATATCAATGCTAAAATTTTCATGGGAGCTTCTTTAAGCGCAAGCAGGTCATAGTACCAGTCCAATGCTTCCTTCTGCCTTTTCTGTGCAACGGCTTCTACCATATCAAAGATTTTATTTTGTACCTGTACAATGCACAATGCTTCCACATCTTCCACAGTAATTCCCTCGTCAAAATATCGGTAGCATACGAGTTTTTCCACTTCACGCCGGATATTTTCCATATTGGTTCCCGTTTTATCCAGCAAAAGATTTAGCGCATCCGGCGTTATCCGCTTATTCTCTTTTTTTAGCAGACCCATAATCCACTTTTTCAGCATGGTTTCATCTTGCATTTCGCAAAGTGCTGCATACCCTTTTGCAGTTACTGCCTTATAAAGTTTACTGCGCTTGTCGACTTCAGACTCCACAAATACAATATATGTTGTGTCGGGCAGGTTCTTAATTAAGTCTACCATTCTGTCCTCACCACTTTTAAGCCAGCCGCTGTTTTCAATTATAATAACTCTGCGCTCTGCAAAAAACGGCATCGTACCCGCAATATCCACAATCTCATTAACATTGATATCCTTGCCGGAATAACTTGTACAGTTCAATGTATCATCTTCTGCGACAAGCGCTTTCTTTAAATTATCGCGGTACTGCCTGCGCAAATATGCTTCCTCTCCGTAGAGCAGATATATATTGTTAAACTGCCCGTTTTTAATATCCTGTGCAATTCTTTTCATCGCTTTCTATCAATCCTTTTCATTATTCCTTTTTATCTTGTTACAGCATTAAACTTTGTCAAAATACTTTATAAACTGTATTCTTATTATTACGATTCAGCCTTACTGAATTTGTAACGCATCAAGCCATGCATAGTCCTAGGCTAAACTGTAACTTATTATTTCTTCTGTTATTAAAAATCGCAATCACAGCCTTGTTATACTAAGCGTCGAAAAGACTGACACAAGGTATAACAACAATATGCACACAGCCGCACAAAAGAAAATTGCTGCAATTTATTATCATCTAAGTAATACAATTTTTCCTCGCCAAACTGTAACACGACTCTTTTCTAATCTATATGAGATTATAGCATAACCTTATAAAAAATGGTATCCTATGGAACTGTTAAAAAATAAAATAATGCAATGCTGTACTAGGATTTTATAAATCAGGAGAATTTGTTGAAAATTGCTTGATTTATGATATAATTGCACTAACTGTAATGCTAACACTATTTTCAAATAGTTATAAAAAATAGAAAAATATTCATTTTCTGTATAAATATAAGCAGCATTGAGTGAAAATAGTTAGTAGATGCAAATAAACAACCTGGGAGATCGCTTTTTAAATAATAGGGGGAAATCATGCTTGTCAATTTTCATGGAATGCTATGCCAATATGGAACATATCGGTTAATGGGTGAAAATAAACCAATATTGACACTTATTGATCCTAATGATTGGCTCCAATCGCTGCAATATGAATTTACAGAACCTCAATATGGTCTTTGGTGTCACTTTTTAACAGATAAGGAATTAGAACAGATAAACCCATATTTGTCTGATTCGGCAAACAGCAGTTTAAATCATAATTATCGGCGCGACAACGAGTAAGAAATTTTTATCTTTCCCTGAACCACCTGTACACTTACAGCACCTGTTTCTTTGGTGTTGATTACGTTGCTTCCCACCTGCCCCAGCCGCTCTAGGGTTTCTTTGTGCGGATGACCGTATCGGTTGCGCGCGCCGCATGATATTACAGTAATAGGAGGGTTCAAGTATGTGAGCAGTTCCGCCGTATTAGAATATTTAGAACCGTGGTGTGCGGCTTTGTAAATCTGGCATTTCCAGTTCTGCTTCGCCAGGTAAGAAACAATGGCTTCCTCTGCGTCCTCCTCCGCATCACCAGTAAACAGCACGCCAAACTCCCCATTTTTATCTTTGTACATTAACCGCATTACTAGGGAATAGGCATTCCTTGATGATGGCTGATAATCCGCAGTTGGGTGGAGCACTTCTAATTGTAAATCTTTTTCCAACGTAAAAACATCCCCTGCGGCTGCAAACTCCAATGAGATTCCTTTCTTTTCGCACAGTGCAGCTACTTTCCAATACGCTTCATCTTGTATTGCTGCCTTTGCAATTACAATTTTCCCAATATCAATCCCACTTCCTATACCATTGCTGCTTTCAAGTAGTTCCACCACACCCGATATATGATCTTGGTCAAGATGCGTTAAATAAACAGCCTCCAACTTTGTTGTTCCTGAATATTTTAAAAACGGCTCTAATATATACTGACCGACCTCCTTTTCTGAAGTACTTCCGCCATCTATTAGGTAGTGATGCCCCTGCGGCGTTTCAATCCAAAATCCGTCGCCCTGCCCTACATCCAGAAACGTTATGCCAAGCCCACATATTGCCCGACCACTTATCATACTTACTGCAACAATGATTAAAATTACTTTATAAGCAAATGGCAACGTAATTCGCATACATTTTTTAACACATATGTCTTTCTTCGATTGTCTTTTCCCCCACTCATGCATCAAGTACAAAAACAGTACACATCCGTAAAAGCACCAAATTCTCCAACTATCCGGTTTTCCCATAATCCAATTTGCAGCAGGCAGCGACAACGATAAAGTACTTATCCTTTCAAAAAACCAAAACAACATATGATTTCCAAGTGCCGCGAGTTTCGCCATAGCCATACCCAAAACAGGAATCGGCAGACTGCCACAGGCAAGTACAAAAAGCCCCAGCCCCATTACAATGGTCATTAAAGGAATTATTAATAGATTTAGAAAAAATGAATACAACGGAAATTCATAATATGTACAAAGCATAATCGGGAAATGAATAAGAAAAATACTCAGACTTCCGCAAAGTGACTGTTTCATTTTATCTCCCAAAACACTGCATATCGTGCTAAGCGTTCTGCGCTCTCTGCCCCTTCTTCTGTTATCATTACTAGCTGCGTTTTCCGGTTGAATACTCTCCAACACACAGCCAACGCCAAGAATTGCCCCAAACGACAATAAAAATCCTGAATAGTAAAGATACAATGGCTGCTCTATCAATAAAAGCACTGCTGCTACCGCTAACGCATTTAGCATATCATATGTTCGATGCAGCATACCTGCAAGCATTTTCATAGAAAACATAACAATTGCCCGAAATGCAGAGCTGCTCATGCCGACCATATCTCCGTAGGCAATCATAAGCAATATGGAACATAGCGATGCTGCCACAGCAGGCAGTCTAATTTTACGCAAAAGATAATACAGCCCCATACCAATTAAACTAATATGCAAGCCAGAAATCGCAAATATATGTGATATTCCGCTTTTTTGATAAAGCAGTTTGCTTTCCGCATCAAGCTGTGTTTTATTCCCAAGCAGCATTGCCTTTAAAATTGCTGCATCTTTTTCGCTCATCACTACATCTAATATACCTTCAAAATACCGCCGCAATTGATACAAATTTTCCTTATAATAAGAATAGGAATCACTCTGCGCAATACATTTCGTTTCCCATAGCTGGAAATCCAATTTTAATATTCTATAATATTGTTCCATATCAAAACCGCCCGGATTTCTAGCTTTGCGAAATGCCCCCGCTTTTCCTGTAACAGCTACAACGCTTCCAAGTTTTGGCTCCGGATATGCCTGTGCAGGTTCCTCGTCGGCTTCTATATAACACAAAATCCGAAGTTCTTTTTTATCCATTTCAATATTCCATTGATTTTTTTCTTGATTGGATTGTAATGGCTTGATATGCCTAAGATAGAGTACCAGCTTTCCGCCTTTATACTCTTTATGATATACTTCCCCCAGAACTGTCACTTTGCTGCCCTCCGGCACAATGGGACTAGACGCTGTCTGCTGCATTTGCTGTAAATAAAGAAACACCGTTACCACAAACGCTACACATACATAGCACAGCGGTCTTTTCATTCACAAACCCCCTTTTTTCATATTTGTTATCATTCTTATCGCTTCGCGCAAGGCACAAACAAGAAATGAAATGTACTTTATACTTCACAGTGTCAATCTTCTTTCACACTTTTCGATCCTTATACAATCCGTTTTGATAACATCTATCGTAAACGCAAATTTTATTTGCGTTTACCTGCGCCGACCGCATGCCGCAAAGCGGCTAAATTCCTTATGCGGTCGTGTGCATCCATTTATAGAAAACGGCAAATACTTTTGTCGTTTTCTATAAACTTTTACGTTATTGTACCAGCGACAGATTTCGTTCAAAAAAAGTAGTCAAATCGTATTTATCCCGAAATTTTCCCTCTGTACTGCCATCAATTGAAATTTGTACTTTATTGATATTGCTTAACTCTGCAAGCGAATTGACAATAGAGTAAATCGTCACATCACTTGTAACATTGTTTACTGCTGTTATAAAAGTACTATCAAAGCTAATATAACATATGCCATCCCGAACAGTTACACTGGAAATCTTCGTAGACGGATTAATTGTAGGATAAGCTTCCCCCTCTGACGGCCCTGCAATTAACTGTTCAATTACAACGCGCTCCATTGGCACGTTGGATACATCTGCATTATGCTCCACATCTTTGCTAATCGCCACAAGCCCATCGCCCGTTTCGTTGGCAAAGTAAAGCTGCAAGGTAACCGTTCCAACCGCATCAAGTTGCTGCGTCCCCGCATTGTCAACAAACATATCTGCTGTCATAATGCCAATCGTATTGCCGTTGACATCGACTGCAGGCTCACCGTTAATCGTGAGCATTACATATTTTACATCTGGTATCGCCGTAAGACTGCTTACCAAAGCAGCTCTTGTCAACACTTCCGTTGTAGTGGAAAGTTCTTTATATCTTTCTCCTAAAGAAACTGTAATCTGCTCTCCGTCAAAAGAATAATTAATAATATTAATCCCACTTGTCAGAGTTGCCTTTAATTCCCTGTTTTCTGGTACAGTACACAACAACGTCAATACTTCTACAATTTTTTCGCGCGTATCAGTACTTTTGAGGTAATGTGTTTCTTTAACCAGTTTTGTTTCGTTTTTATTCAAATAGGATATATCTATCGGCGTGCCCTCGTCCCTGTTCTCTTTACCACAGCCGAAAACTCCGATCATCAGACAAACGACCGCTACAAATAATGCGGTTTTATGTCGTTTTATCCGTTTCATATTGCTATTAACGCCCTCCCTCCTGTTTTTTAACAATGCTTTCTATATACAATATTTCCATTATGCCTGCGTTGCGATAAATGTAAGTGGTATCTTTACTTTAAACGTAGTTCCAAGCCCTTCCTCACTGTCTACATTAATCGATCCTCTATGCATTAATATTGCGCTCCTTGTAATTGCAAGCCCAAGCCCTGTGCCGCCAATTTCATTGGAATGCGACTTGTCTACACGATAAAACCGCTCATAGATATGTTCAATCTCCGCCTGCGGAATTCCAATTCCGGAGTCAGCCACCTCCACCGTAAAATATTTGTGATCAGCGTCCAATACTACTTTAACCCAACCACCCTCGACATTATATTTAATTGCATTTTCTACCAAATTTGTCAAAGCAAGTGTCAGCTTTACTTCATCTACTTCCGCGCTTACTGGTCTCCGACTCTCAAAAATCAGCTTAATATCCGCCCTGATTGCCAACGGCCCCAAACGTTTCAGCATCAATTCCAAAACAGCATTAATATCCGTTGGCTCCACATTTAAGTCTGCCGATGTCCGCGTCATTTTGACGAGTGACAATAAATCTGTAATTATCTTATTCTCTCGATCAATTTCCTCCGTAATATCTGTCATAAATTCCTGATAAAGTTCTGCTGGCGCATCTTCCAGTGCCAAAAGTGAATCCGCAAGCACCTTCATAGACGCAAGCGGTGTTTTCAGTTCATGTGACACATTGGAAACAAACTCTTGTCTTGAATCATCCAAAACCTTCATTCTGCCAAGCATCTGATTAAAAGCATCCCCAATCTGCTCTGTTTCCAAGTATTCTTTAACGCAGATTTGTTCGTCAGTAAACCCGTTTTTCACCTCGTTAATTGCGTCTGTAATCTTTTCAAATGGTTTGAGCAAATAACGGCTTAAGAAAAACGCCATTCCAAATATCACTACAAGAGCCAATATTTCAAACAGCAGTGCCCTTCCTTGAATATATTCGTAGCTTGTATTAATACTATCCATTGATACACTTGTCAGCATAACACCAACAATACGCGTACTATCTTTTAATTTTTCCTCAATCGGCACTACAATTTCAATATAATTGTTGTCACGCAGACGGTTTGATGCACCGCCGCCTTTTAAACAGGCAATAATCTCCTCAGAAATAATCGTCTTTCCTTCGCTGACACCGTAAGTGTCTTTAATCATCTTTAAACCACCATCAATAATCAGTACACGGCCGTCATAAAGATTCGATAGCTGCGACAGTTCTGCATTAATCACGTCACTGCTGTTATCCAACAAATAATTATACATCGTTAAATGGTCTGCAATAATTTTAACCTGCGTCTGCACCTCATTTGTCCTAACTGCAATCGCATTGCTCATATAACGTTCCAAAATACCATAGTGCAGTATAATACAGGGAATCAGCCCCGCCAACATAATAATTAGAAAAATCCGCATCCGAAGGCTTCGGAACCCTTTAATTTTTTTCAGCTTTTCAATCAGTTTCGACACCTTATCACTCCATTTTATTGTATCTATACTGTACGGCAAAAAGACTTGCTGCCCAGTTGCCTATTTGTAATAGTATCCGACACCCCACTTTGTAAATACATATTTCGGTTCGCTGGGATTTGGCTCGACCTTCTCGCGCAGTCTTCGGATATGCACATCAACAGTGCGCACATCTCCTGGATAATCAGCTCCCCAGACCAGTTTCAGCAGATTTTCACGGCTGTATACTTTATTGGGATTTAATACCAGAAGTTCCAATACATCAAACTCCTTCGCCGTTAAATTCACTTCTTTATCATGGATATAAAGCCTTCTGCCATCGCAGTCCAGCCGCAGATCGCCAGCTTCCACCACTTGCGGTCTGTGCTCTGTTTCTGCTCTGCCTGCAGTTCTGCGCATTATCGCCTTTATACGCGCCTTCACTTCCAATATATTAAACGGTTTCGTTATATAGTCATCTGCGCCATATTCCAGTCCCAGTATTTTATCCATATCATCGCCCTTAGCAGTTAGCATAACGATCGGCACATCAGAAAATTCTCGAATCTGCTGGCATACCTCAAGTCCTGTAAGCTTAGGAAGCATAATATCAAGCAGCACCAGATCGTATCTGCTGCCCTTTACTTTTTCCAGTGCTTCCTCGCCATCGTATGCACAATCGACCTCCATATCGTCCTTTTCCAGACTAAAACGCACGCCTTTTACAATAAGCTTCTCATCATCTACCACTAAAACACGTTTTCCCATCACTACTAATCCCTTTCGCCCGCTTTTTTACACTGTTATTTTATCCTTAATTTTTGCAAAAAGTCCGTCTTTAATGCCATCTACCTTTTTAATATCCTCAATAGTCTGAAAGCCGCCGTTTGCTTCACGGTAAGCGATAATTGCCTGCGCTCTGCTCTCACCAATCCCCGTTACCGTGGTAAGTTCCGATACAGACGCTGTATTAATATTTACCAATCCGCCCCCCTGTACGGCTGATTTCTCTACATTTGTATTCTTTGTGCTGCCTTGTTCTACAGAACCTGCATTATACATACCTTTCTCTGCTAAAGCTGCCGTTTCTTCTTTTGTAAGAATCACAATCTGTTCTCCGTCCTGCGCTTCCCGTGCTAAATTTAAGCAAGTTTCATCCGCATCTGACGAGAAACCTCCCGCCAGCTCCACCACTTCAAAAAGCCGGCTGCCTGCCCCTGTCCGGTAAACGCCTGCATTGTTTACAGCGCCGCAGATATAAACATAAATCTCCTGCTGCGACTGTATTGCCTGACTTTCTTTTGTCAAAACTGTTGTTTCTGTTATATTTATATTTTCTGCCTGTTGTAATGCCACTTCATTTCTTTTACTTTGTTCCTGCTGCAACACTGCTTCTTTTCCTGTATTTCCTGTCTGCTGCAATGCAGTTTCTTCTTTATCTTGAAGCTGCAAAATCAGTTCGCCCTCCTTTGCCTCCTGTTGTGCACTGCATCCGCAGAGTATTACTCCCATAAACAGACAAAAATTTGCTAAATAAACTATTTTTTTCACTTCTTTAGAAATTTGCATAAGCTTTTTCATAATGATAGCCTCCTTATCATATGAACGATAAGGCCCCTCTATGCATATCTGTATTTATTCTAGTCTATATCCGTATTGAATACAAGGATTAATTTTTACATTTCGCATAAAAATAAAAATTGTGCATTTTATTTATATAAAATCAATTGCTTCCCCAATTCCTCCAATGCCAATAATACGAATCCCCTCTATTTGCTCATCTGGCATATTTACTTTTGGCATAATAACCGTGTCAAATCCCAGCTTCTTCGCCTCTAGTACCCGTTGCTGCGCCATCGTAACTGCACGTACTTCACCGCTTAACCCGACTTCCCCAAATACTAGTGTTTTCTCATCAATTACGCGGTTTTTAAAGCTAGATACAATCGCCATAATAATTCCTAAATCTATTGCAGGTTCGCTGATCCGCATTCCGCCTGCAATATTTACATATGCATCGCAGTCCCCAATCTGCAGCCCAAGACGCTTCTCCAAAACTGCCATCAGCAGATTCACCCTGTTAAAATCCGTTCCTGTCGCCTGACGCCTTGGGATACCAAAGTTCGTTCTGCACACTAATGCCTGAATCTCTACTAAAATCGGGCGTGTTCCCTCCAATGAGCATACTACTACAGAACCGCTTGCCCCTATCGGTTTGCCGCTTAGCATATATTCGGAGGGGTTCGTTACTTCAACAAGCCCCTCCCGCCGCATTTCAAAAACACCAATTTCATTGGTTGAGCCAAAGCGGTTTTTTACGCCGCGCAAAATACGGTATGACGCATATCTATCCCCTTCAAAATACAGCACCGTATCAACCATATGCTCTAATACCCTTGGTCCTGCAACCGTTCCTTCTTTGGTCACATGCCCGACAATAAAAATTGCAACGCCCATGCCCTTTGCTAGCTGCAAAAAAACATTGGTCGCTTCCCGCACCTGCGACACGCTCCCCGGCGCTGCCGAAATATCCTCCTGATACATCGTTTGAATAGAATCGATTACAACCGCTTCAGGTTTCGTACTGCGAATGGCATCTTCTACCAGTGTAATATTCGTTTCGCACAATAACAGCATATTTTCCTGAAATTCACCTATGCGCATTGCACGAAGCTTTATCTGTTTCAGTGATTCCTCTCCTGAAATATACAAAACACGTCTGCCTAAATTAGATAACTGCCTGCATACCTGCAATAACAATGTCGATTTCCCAATTCCTGGATCGCCGCCTACAAGCGTTAACGATCCCTGCATAATTCCGCCGCCAAGCACTCTGTCAAGTTCCGCAATCCCTGTTAGAATCCGATCTTCCTCATTCATTGTTATGGTACCAATTTCTACAGGTTTTGATGCTTCTCTTGTATCTTTTGCAGCAGAAGTTTTTGCACTGCCGCCCATGCCGCTGCTTTTTATGGTAACTTTTTCTTCTACAAACGTATTCCACTGTCTACATGCCGGACACTGCCCCAGCCATTTGGAAGATTCATGCCCGCATTCCTGACAGAAAAACACCGTTGCAACTTTCCCTTTTGCCATTGCTCCATACACCTTTCACATAAGACACAAGGGCTTTCATAAAGCCATAATTGTTTTATCTGCTTTCTGAAAGCCCTTTCTGCTCAAACACCCGCTATTCTATTTTTTGATTAACTGAACCTCCGCCTCACCATTTTCTTCCAGCTCAACACTGATATTGAGCTTTCCGGAAAGGTTAGTCTTCATGACACCAGCGCTTTCTCCTGCAACAATTACTTCATATTCGGAATCATCATCTCCGCCAATTGTAATCTGCACGTCCTTATTTCCCTTTACAATAAAGGAAATCCCTTGTCCACTTTCACAGAAATCATACACGGACGTACCGGGAACAGACTCATATAAAAATAACCCGTTTTTTTCCAGCTTGGTAATATCTCGATAGGTTTTTACTTTATAAATATCACCCCTATGTTCAAAATCCTCAAGCTTCGCCTTCTGCGCAAGCTCATAGTTACCAAAGCTGATGTTCCCATTACTCTCCGAACGTAGTAATTCCTCAACCACTGCCATTTCTTTAGTCCTCCTAAGCAACAATAATATTTGGTGTTTTGCAGCAGTCCTATGAATAGAACTAATAGAACTGCTGCAGTGATTTATTTGGTAATTACAGTATATACTAAAATATTTTAATTTTCCACAAGAAAATTTAGTTATTTAAAACAATTTTTATTGCGTTTCCTTATCCTTCACAGTAAATGTTACTTTATCATTTCTAACGCCTACAGATACCGTATCACCGCGCTTTACCCGCCCCTCCAAGATAGCAGTGGCAAGTTCATTCTCAACTACATTTTGGATCGCGCGCTTTAGTGGTCTTGCACCCATCTTTAAGTCCGCATGCTTTTTAATCAAATATTCCTTTAATGTATTCGTAAAGGAAAGTTCAATTTCCATCTGTTCCTTACATCTATCACAAAGATTTTTGGAAAGCAATGTAATAATCTGCTTCATATCCTGTTCTGTCAGCGGATGGAACACCATAATCTCATCAATACGGTTAATAAATTCTGGCTTAAATAAACGCTTTACCTCATCCATTACATTGGATTTCATTTTCTCATAATCTGCTTTTGCGTCTTTTTGTACTGCAAATCCTAGATTTTTAGGGTCTACAATCCGCTGTGCACCCGCATTTGAAGTCATAATCAGTACAGTATTTTTAAAGCTAACCTTTCTGCCCTTAGAATCCGTAATATGCCCGTCATCGAGCACTTGCAGAAGGATATTGAATACATCTGGATGCGCTTTCTCAATTTCATCAAAAAGAACTACAGAGTATGGATTTCTGCGCACCTTTTCACTAAGCTGTCCACCTTCCTCAAAACCAACGTATCCTGGCGGTGAACCAACCATTTTTGATACAGAGTGCGATTCCATATATTCCGACATATCAACACGAATCAGCGCATTTTCCGAACCAAACATGGCTTCTGCCAATGCTTTGGAAAGTTCTGTTTTTCCAACACCTGTTGGGCCAAGGAACAGGAAAGAACCAATTGGACGGTTGGGGTCTTGCAATCCCACACGGCCGCGCTTCATTGTCTGTGCAACTGCCTTAACAGATTCCTCCTGACCAATTACACGTTTATGCAGAATGCTTTCCAGCTTTAATAGACGGTCACTCTCCTTCTGTGTCAGCTTTTTCACTGGAATTTTCGTCCAATTCGCCACTACTTCCGCGATATCATTATCAGTTACAACTAGATTTTTCTCTGCCTGTGTCTTTTCATATTTTGACAATGTTTTGTCATATTTCTTCATTAATGCTTCCTGATTTTGCCGCAATTCCGCTGCCTGCGTATAGGCCTCCATACGAATGGAACGTTCAATCTGCAAATCAAACTTCTTAATCTGTTCGGTCATTTCCTTTAAATTATCTGGAATATGCATATTTTTCAAGCGAATAGATGCCGATGCCTCATCAATTAAGTCAATCGCCTTATCTGGTAAATTTCTGTCATTAATATAACGATTGGAAAGTTTTACAGCCGCCTCTAATGCCTCCGGCGTAATTGTCACCTTATGATGTTCCTCATATTTATAAGCTACGCCTGCAAGAATTTCAATTGCCTCCTGCTCTGTAGGCTCCTCCACCATAACCGGTTGGAATCTGCGTTCCAGTGCTGCATCCTTTTCAATATATTTGCGGTATTCCGATATCGTCGTTGCGCCAATAAGCTGTATCTCACCCCTTGATAGGGAGGGTTTTAAGATATTTGACGCATCAATAGCCCCCTCCGCACCGCCTGCGCCGATTAATGTATGAATCTCATCCAAAAACAGATAAATATTTCCAGCATCAATTACTTCTTTAATCACACGCTTAATCCGCTCCTCAAACTCGCCGCGGTATTTTGATCCTGCCACCATTCCCGCCAAGTCCAGCGTAACAACACGTTTGTTTTTTACGGTATCTGGTACTTCACCGTTAACTATCCGAAGCGCAAGCCCTTCTGCAATTGCTGTTTTGCCCACGCCCGGCTCACCAATTAAACATGGGTTGTTTTTGGTGCGCCTTGAAAGAATTTGTACCACACGCATAATTTCCATATCTCTGCCAATCACTGGATCAAGTTTTCCTTCGCGTGCAAGATACGTTAAATCCCTGCTATACTGATTTAAGGTAATGGTCACACCATCTTTTTTCTTTTTATTGCGGCTCTTTGCCAAATCATCTTTGTGCTGGTTTATATCCTCTCCCATCGCAATCAAAGTGTCCATATACACCTTCTGCACATTAATGCCAATCGTATTTAAAAGCCGAAGCCCTACATTTTCTCCCTCTCTTAGCAATGCCAGCAGAATATGCTCTGTTCCTGTCATTTTGCTTTTATATTTCGCTGCAAGCCTATGACTGTCCTCCAACACTTTTGTTGCTCTTGGCGAATAACCATCACGCTCCATTATCGCAAGATTTCCCTCTGGTGCAATCAAATCTTTAATCATGCTGATTAACTGCGATTCCTGAACGCCGTTCTCGGCAAGCACCTTTGCTGCAACGCCTGTCTTTTCCCTTACAAGCCCGACAAGTATATGTTCGCTGCCAATATAACTTTGGTGCAAATCCTTTGCCGCTTTTGCTGCCTTCTGCAAAGCCACTTTTGCTTTATCTGTAAATTGCTGCATCTCCCCAGCCCTCCATTAATATATTTCACTCCTATTCATTATGAATATCTCCATAATCCTGATAAATCTCGTCTATCAGCGCATGAACCTCTTGGCAGGATATCCTTTTGCAACTGCTTTTTGCCAGCAATACCTGCATATCACGTTTTAGTTCCTTTAATGCCTGTATTTTGTCTGTATCCAGTGCAATTACGGCACCTTTGCGCCTGTCCACTTTGACAAAGCCCTCCTGCTTGAGCACAGAATATGCCTTGTTCACGGTATGCATATTGATGCCAATCGTATCCGCCAACTGCCGAACTGACGGCAGCGTATCTCCCTCTTGGAATTGTGAGGTCGCTATCCCGATAATAATTTGGTTGCGCAGTTGAAGATACAACGCTTCATCACTGTTAAAATCTATTTCAATGTACATCTTACTTACGCCCCCTTGCCTATATCGGTTAACTGTTATATAAATTCTAGCACACTAGCCCTATGTAGACAAGGAAATTATATTTTTTTTATATTTCAAATACCTTTATATACCCACTAATTCTAACTTAGTATATCATAAAACAGCCGCTTTGCACAGGTTAGGACACAAAAACTCGCAAATCCCCATCCACACAGGTATTGCGAGTTTTTTTTATTTAATATTCTATTCTATATCAATATATTCTAAATTTCCTGCATCCTCTTCTGACATCGGATTCTCTCTGTATCCTCTCTGCTGCTGGGCTGCCTGCGGCGGGCGTTGCTGTGGATTGGGATTCATTCGTCTTTGCGGCTGTCCTCCTGCAGGTCTGCTGCCTTGCGGTCTAACCGGCTCACGCATAGGACGTCCCTCTCCGTCGAGTCGTCTGCGGACGGTTACTTCTCCGTCAGACTGCGGACGGCGCACTGGCTGTCCGTTTGCGCCTTGCGGCATTCCTCCCTGCGGCTGCGGACGACGCACTGGCTGTCCGTTTGCGCCTTGTGGCATTCCTCCCTGCGGCTGTGGGCGGCGTACTGGCGGCTGCTCACCTTGCGGCATTCCTCCCTGCGGCTGCGAACGGCGCATTGGTTGTCCTCCCCTGCCATCATAAGGCGAAGCAGGACGGCTGACCGGACGGCGCGGCTGCTTCTCCTCAAGGTCATCTTCCATATTTTCTAAATCTTCGATATCATCATCTTCCGACTCTTCTTCGTCATCATCTCCGGAGTAACCGCTGCCATATTCCCGCAGTTTTAAGAACATTAAGCCAATAATCGCAATTAAAATCACAATTACAATTGCCAAAGCAATAACAGGCAGGTACTGCAAAATAAGACTTGGAGCAGACACGCCCTCTACTGTATAGGCATATCTTATATAATTTTGTTTCTCAATATCAACTAAATACCAACCTTGTTCACCCGTTGTTTCCTGACCATAGTATATGTAGAAATTTCCATCTTGATAATAACTTCCTTCTCTGTCATTCCATTGTTTAAGCTTGAATCCAGGCATTACATATGGCTTTTCTTCCGTAGGTATTGGTACAGGAATCGCAGTTTGCACTGGCTGTTCAGGCTGTTCCTCCTCTGGCGGCTGCACGTCTTCGGGCTGTTCCTCCGTCGGTTGATCGCCCTCGCCTTCTGGTACTTGTGTTTCACCGTTTCCTTCTCCAGATATCTGCGAAACTGCCGGATCGCCGCCGACATTATCAAAACTTACCAAATCGGAACGGATATAGCCCGTTACACCATTATTCTCTATCTGATACCAAACTTTTCCGTCTGCTCCTGTGGTTTCACCGGTAACATTTAATACTGCACCTTTATTTACTGTACCCACAGAGTCATCCGATGTGGAAGCGCTTTTGCGGATACGCGCCGTTGCTGTTGTCACCTTGCATTTATTGCCGCTTGTTGACGGTGCTGTCGCATTATTATCCGTAGTAGTGCTGCTAGTACCTGCATTACTGGTACTGATATTCCCCTCTGTTACCTTGACCAAATCACTTCTTATGTAGCCTTTTTTATCTGCCTCAACATAGACTTCATACCAGATTTTTCCATCCGCTCCAGTTGTCTGGCTAACAATATCAACGCTCTTTCCTTTTTTGGCACTCCCAACCGGTTCACTGTCTGTTCCGGGTGATTGCCTGATTTTGGAATCAAAAAGCACGGTGCCTTTCCCTTCCGCGTAGCAGTCAATACTAATGCTTAATACTAAACAAAAGAGAATTGCTGCCAATATGTGTCTTAAGTTACTTCGTTTCTCCATTTTCATTTTATAATCATGCTCCTTTTTCTGCCTGCGGATTTTTTACTCCGGCAATGAAATATCACAACATCTTACTTGTCCAAATCTAATCTATTGCAATATTTATATGGTACGTACCGCTGGAAAACAGTAGATAAAACAGTACTGCCGTCAGTATATAGTTTAAATGGCTGCGTATTTTTTTATTTTAATTTGCAAAATCTGCTCCTTATACCTCGTCAATCGCTTTTCCAATATCATGGCGCATATACTTGTTATCAAACGTAACCCACTCTGCTGCCTGATATGCGTTTGCTCTGGCTTCTTTTAAAGTCGCACCCTTTGCTGTAATTCCCAGTACGCGGCCGCCGTTTGTAACAAACCTGCCGGTTTCATCCAATTTCGTGCCTGCATGGAAGCAATAATACCCTTCCTTGCCTTCGAACTGCTCTAATCCCTTAATTTCCATCCCTTTCTCATATTTTACCGGATAGCCGTCACTTGCAAGCACAACGCAGACTGCCGCATTGTCCTCAAACTGCAAATCCACCTGATCCAACGTGCCTTCGACACAAGCCTCCATAACCTCGATAATATCATTTTTCATGCGCGGAAGCACCACCTGCGCCTCCGGATCACCAAACCGTGCATTGTACTCTAGCACCTTTGGTCCATTGGACGTCAACATTAATCCAAAGAAAATAATTCCTTGAAATGGTCTGCCCTCTGCCGCCATAGCATCGACCGTTGCCTGATAAATATATTTCTTACAGAAATCATCCACTTCTTGTGTATAAAAAGGACTTGGCGAAAATGTACCCATACCGCCTGTGTTTAATCCCTGATCACCATCCATTGCACGCTTGTGATCCTGTGCGGAAGTCATTGTCTTAATGGTCTTTCCATCGACGAAGGATAATACAGATACCTCCCTGCCTGTCATAAATTCCTCTATTACCATGCGATTTCCTGCTGTACCAAACTGCTTGTCCAGCATTATCGACTGCACACCTTTCTTAGCTTCCTCCAATGTATGACAAATTAACACACCTTTTCCCAGTGCCAAGCCATCCGCTTTTAGCACAATCGGAAAGTTTGCCTGCTCTAAATATGCAAGCGCCTGTTTGGCATCGTCAAAGTTTTCATATGCTGCGGTGGGAATCTGATACTTCTTCATTAAATCCTTGGAAAAGGCTTTAGAGCCTTCCAAAATTGCAGCATTTTTGCGTGGTCCAAACACCTTTAGCCCTTCCGCTTCAAATGCATCCACAATACCGCCCACCAGTGGATCATCCATACCAATAATTGTAAAATCAACTGCCTGTTCTTTCGCAAACGCAGTCAGCTTGTCAAATTCCATTGCGCCAATCGGCACACACTCCGCAATCTGTCCAATTCCAGCGTTCCCTGGCGCACAAAATATTTTATCCACTTTAGGGCTTTTTGCCACACTTGCAGCAATAGCGTGCTCTCTGCCGCCGCTACCTACAATTAAAACTTTCATTATACACCTCTCTTTCCCATACTCCTGTTAACATTCGTAATATATACCTGCAAACACTAATGACTGTTTGCTATCATCTGAATCGCCTGCGGCAGTATTATCCACTCCGCCTGTTCCATTACACGCTGCTGCAACGTTTTTGGTGTATCATCTGGCAGCACTTCCACTGCTTTCTGTAAAAGAATCGGGCCGGTATCTGTCCCCTCATCTACAATATGTACCGTAGCGCCTGTCACCTTTACACCGCGTTCCAATACCGCTTCATGGACACGCAGCCCATAAAATCCTTTGCCGCAAAAAGAAGGAATCAGCGAGGGATGTATATTAATAATACGCCCCCCATACCTTTGTACCATTGCCGGCGGGAGTACCACCAAAAAACCCGCCAATACAATTAAATCTGGTGCTGCCTCCTCCACACAGGCAAGCAGCGCATCGTTAAACGCTTCTCTGCTTTCATAGTCCTTTGGCGATATGGCAACAGCATCAATTCCCTTGTTTTTTGCCCGTTCAAGAGCATATACGCCCTTATTGTTGCTAATAACGCGCACAATACGCGTATTTGTAATTTTCCCTGATTCTATGGCATCCATGATTGCCTGCAAATTGGTACCACCACCAGATACACATACACAAATATTTAACATAGGGTTACTCCTTTTTCGCCTGCTTTTGTTTCTCCGATTACAAAGCAGGTTTCCCCAGCTGCTTGAATTGCTTCCATTGTCTTTTCGACATCACTGGGGTCAACAGCTATCAGCATTCCAATTCCCATATTAAATGTATTGTACATCATATGTTCTTCAAGTGCACCTTTTTTCTGCATAAGAGAAAAAATCGGCGGCATCGGATAGCTGTCTTTATGAATTACTGCATGGATTCCCTCCGGAAGCATTCTTGGAACGTTTTCGTAAAAACCACCGCCAGTAATATGGCTGCATGCCTTAATACGTACACCTGCCTCCTTAATACTCCTTAATGCCTTAACATAAATTTTTGTTGGTGCCAAAAGCGTTTCGCCAAGTGTTTTCCCCAGTTCATCATAATATGTTTCCAAACTTTCGCGTGTCATATCAAAGAGCTTGCGCACAAGAGAAAATCCATTGCTGTGTACTCCGCTTGACGCAATTCCAATTAAGGATTCTCCTGCTTTTAAATCCGCCCCTGTGATTAAGTCTTTCTCATCCACAACGCCAACAGCAAAGCCTGCAAGATCGTATTCTTCAACAGGATAAAAACCAGGCATCTCAGCAGTTTCACCGCCGATTAACGCGGCACCTGACTGAATACAACCATCTGCAACACCCTTTACAATCGTAGCGATCTTTTCTGGCTCATTCTTTCCACAGGCAATATAATCAAGGAAAAACAACGGTTCCCCGCCTGCACAAGCAATATCGTTTACGCACATCGCAACACAATCAATCCCTATGGTATCATGCTTGTCCATTAAAAATGCTAGTTTTAGCTTTGTTCCTACACCATCCGTTCCGGAAACCAGTGTAGGCTTCTCCATATCCTTAAATTTTTCCATAGAAAATGCACCCGAAAAGCCACCAATGCCACCAAGCACCTCTGACCGCATGGTTTTCTTAACATGCTCTTTCATTAATTCGACTGCCTGATATCCTGCCTCTATATCTACACCTGCATTCTTATAATCCATAATCGACCTCCGTTTATCCTATTCCAGACCTTACACGCCTTGTGCCAGCCAACATCACAGTATAACCTTGTTAAACTCTAATCAATCTATTTCCTATATCTTGTGAATTTACTATATAGTAAACACAAATAATATTTACGTTTACTATAAATATTTCTTATAACCAATCTCTTGAAGCTTTGCATCCTTTGCTTCCACTTGCTCCTTTAACGTAGCAGAATATGCTTTTAACTTATCAAGCAACTCACTGTCGGAAGTTGCAAGGATTTTTGCCGCAAGTAAACCCGCGTTTGCCCCGCCGTTTATTGCCACAGTTGCCACAGGTATTCCAGAAGGCATCTGTACAATGGAATACAAAGAATCTCTCCCCCCTAGAGAAGTGGTATGCATTGGAATGCCAATTACAGGCATTGGAAAAATCGCTGCACACATTCCTGGCAAATGTGCCGCCATGCCAGCCCCTGCAATAATCACCTTAAATCCTTTTTCCTCAGCAGTCTTTGCATATTCAAAAAATACATCTGGTTCTCTGTGCGCAGAAATAATATTCATCTCAAAAGAAATCCCCAATTCCTCCAAAATATCTGCTGCCTTTGCCATCACTGGCATATCTGAATCAGACCCCATAACAATTCCAACCTGTGCCATAATTTCTCCTTTCCTAAAAAACTGCTGCAACATCATCATGCCACAACCTATAGTTTAACGACTATCCGCCTATCCGTCAATAAAATTTATTGTAAACATTTTGTAAACAAATGTTCTTATTTATCAAATGCCTTATTTAATTCTTGTGTTCCCTCCAACACAAATCGCCCATTTTCAATAATTGGAAAGGCATTTCCTTCCTGATTATAGGCAATAATTGAGCCAAGTTCATCATAGGGAATTGTAATGTCCGTATGACAGCCAAAATATGCTTTTGTAGGATCTGTCTTACGCAGAAGCGAAACCGAATTATCCCTAGCTATAATTTCTCTACCATCCTCATTATACACCTTTACATCCTCGCTTCTGGAATAGCAGGTATCACCAACAGCAAAATGGGGGCCTGTTTTTTCTGCAATTAAAATCGGAAAACGACTTGCAATATTATATTTTTTCGCAGTCATATATGCTGTTGTATTCGTGCCAATTGCAAATTCTCCCATTGGAAGCGATTCATAATGGTATAATACATTATCTTTGATATACTTTTTATTTTCATCCTCTGTTGCAAAGTTTGTGCAAGTGTACTCCACAATCTTGCCATCCGCAAACACCATTTCCAGATTGTGATATTCTAATTCGTTTAAAAAGACACGGCTTACATGCAGCCTGCCGTTTGTTCCCTCTAAAACAGGCGTTGTAAACACCTCTCCCACTGGAATATTCACATCGGCAACACAATTTTCAAATATTGCTTCTTTCTCTGGATTTTTCACTGGATAAAGCTGTACACGCAAGTCTGTTTTATTGCCGTTCATTCCTTTAATTTCCACATAATTGGACTGATTGAGTATGTTAATCATTTTCGCCTGAATCCGCTCGTAGGTTGTATAATCCAGCGTGTTTAATTTCACTGTTTCATCAAAAATCTCTTCAAACTGCTCGCCAATCGCTGGAACGGGAAAAGCGATAATCGTAAAGCTCCGCTCTTCCTCCTTAATATACTGACTGCGCAAATCTGCTGCCAACCCTCTATACTCAGCGGAAAGTTTCTGCTGTTCACTGTCCAATGTACAAGCTTCTTTTTTATATATTGGTGAAAACGGTATATCGCCAAACACCTCTATTACAGCAGGGCCTGCGTATTTTGCCGCCTTCTCCTTATTTTCCTCAAAGGCAAGTTTTAAAACTTCCAGTTTACGATTTGTCAATTTTTTATCCAAAAACAGTGCCATATCATCCTTATGATCATAATCAAATTGCTTATTTGCAATTGCGCCATAATATCCTGCCTTGCCTGCACCCCTACGATAAAAAATACTGTCATGTGCCCGATACGCTGTAGGCTTTAACCCCAATTTTTCAAAATTGCGAATTGCTGCCCGTACAACACGCTCAAAACCGAGTACATAATGAATATCAACGGTTTCCTTCTTACTTAAATCCTTGTTCCCTTTTACAAATCCAATGCGATATCCCTCTGTATACGTATCCGCAATCAATTGAATACGCTCCTTGGGCAATGTATTGAGATACTGTGCCATACGCTCTATATCTGCTGTAATATACTCTCCATATTGATACAGATAGCGAAGATCATTTAAGTCACTGTCCATAATAATCTTTACTGCGAAATCACATGCGGGATCTACCTGTGACTGAACACGCCATGCAGCCGCTGTTTCCGAATAGTCGCTTACAAACCAATATAAAATTTCCCGAATATCGCTCTCTAAAGGCACACCCGCTTTTTCCGGCAAATCTTCTAAATCTGCCTCGGATTTTGCATATGCAAATGTATTATAAACTTCCACAAACAATTCCATGCGGATAATTAATTCCTCAATTCGGTTTTCGAATGCATCTGCTATTATACTGCGCAGTTCTGTGTAAAGAAAACAAAGCAGTTTGCCAAAACCATCACCAAGCTGTGCACAGGCATATGTTGGATTTGCATAGCTATTATGATAATTCTCCTCCAAAATATCTGTATACAGTGCTTTGTTTGCAGTGCGCAGTTCCTCCAAACCAGCCATATTTCCTGACTGGCAGAATGCCCCCTGCTGCACACGTTCATAAGTTTCCATCACCTGTACAATAAATGCTGCTGTTCTCTGAAAATAATCTTTGTAAACTGTCGAAACTTCCTGTACCTTTGCAATCTCACGAATTCTCTCACAGGAAAGCCCATATCTCTCTTGTAAAACTACTGTTTCTGCCATATTAAACCACTCCCATATAAAGAATAAAACTACAAGCCGCCATAGCCGCAACATTAAACAAAATTCCCGTTACCGGAAAAAAGCGAAAAATATCCTGTTCCATACTAGAACGTATGCCGAGTATCAGCCCTATTCCTGCATAGATAATCGAAAGCACAATCACAGCGCCGTACTGCATCGGAGCATCGCCGCGATTGCGGTAGGTTAGATATACGGCGATGCACACGGAAACGACCGATATTATTCCCAAAACCGTAGACATAATACCACGTTTTGGATTTTTCTTATTTGTAAAAATATAGCCGGATTTATTTAAAAACCGAAACATTACCGCCTATCCTTTCCCTGATAAAAGGCATTCTTATGAAATTTTCTTTCATAGGAATGCCCATGCCAGTCCCTATTAAAATAAAATCTTAGATTTCCCAATTAAAAGCCGTCCTCCACTGATCAAAAGCAAAATACCACTTGTCAGCCCAACAACAATCAAAACCACTCCAAGAATAATTGAAAGTGCTCCAGCACGTCCCATTGCTTTATATATTTTCTCGTCCATTAAATCCTCCCTTCTATACCACATAACCATTGCCATTTTGCCTTGCCTAGCCACAAAACTTTTGCCATTTTGCCTTGCCTAGCCACAAAACTTTTGCCATTTTGCCTTGCCAAACTATACTGCAAACTTTAAAAATTCTTATTTTGCACCATACTGCACATAATATGCGTCAATCGCTTCCTTAATCGTATCGTCAATCAGCACTCTGCCATTATAGTTCCTATTGTAGAGATGCGCAATCACTTCCTCCATTGTTACAATTGCTCCGGTTTCGATACCATATACTTCCCGAATTTCTGCCAGTGCATTAATTTGGGTTTTGCCGCGCTCCTGGCGGTTTAGGCTAACCATAAGCCCTACAACATCCACATTCGCCTGCTCCTTTAAAATAGGGAACGTTTCATCAATGGATTTACCAGAAGTAGTAACATCCTCAATAATAACGACTTTATCCCCATCATGCAGTTCGCTTCCCAACAGAATCCCCACATCACCGTGATCTTTTATCTCCTTGCGATTAGAACAATAGCGAATATCCTTATTGTACAATTCACTAAACGCCATAGCTGTTGCTACCGCAAGCGGAATCCCCTTATACGCCGGTCCAAAAAGCACGTCAAAATCTGAACCGTAGTTTTCATAAATTGCCTGCGCATAAAAGCGTCCCAGCCGCCGAAGCTGCGTGCCCGTTACATATGCGCCTGCATTCATAAAAAAGGGAGATTTTCTTCCGCTTTTCAAGGTAAACTCACCAAACTTTAATACATTGCTGTCAACCATAAATTCAATAAACTCTTTTTTATAATTTTCCATTGTACTGCCCTTCTTTTTAGTTTAATTATTTTAATGATCTTGTTTTTCGTTTATTAGTCATAATGATCTTGTTT
>ERZ778512.376-NODE-376-length-41349-cov-13.239986_pt1 | contig 41349 bp, 52 predicted proteins | sample MGYA00510346_ERZ778512 | MGnify/ENA primary metagenome ERZ778512 (study PRJEB29527, sample SAMN07138962) | mouse gut metagenome | material: feces | host: mouse | place: China:Nanjing | collected 2016-01-25 ...
AACCTCATGCACGGTTTGATGAGGGGCGAGTGAAAATATCACTCGCCTACTCTACTTATTTTACCAGCATGTATGCTGCAACAGCCAGGATCACCTGGATGATCAGGAAACGGACAACAACCTGAGTATCTGACCAGCCGCATTTTTTTCTCACGTGGTCATGAATAGGGGTTCTTGTATTTTTCAGGATCGAGATTTTTAAAAATCTTTTCAGGAAGAGTTTTACAAGTCCCAGGCCGCCGTCAATGATCAGTACACCTGCCAGAAGAAGGTAGATGACCGGATGATGGGATTTGATAGCGATCACTGCAATATAAAAGCCCAGTGCCCGGGAGCCTGCGTCTCCCATCAGCATACTGCTGGGGGAGGAATTAAAGTACAGATATGCCAGCAGGACAGCAGCAAAAAGGAAATTGGCGATCACGTAAGTTCCCAGAGTTTCTTTAAAAATCAGGCCAAAGGACAGCATCACGATCACACAGAGACTGGCACACAGCCCGTCCACACCATCGGTACAGTTTGTTACATTGATGGAGACCCAGAAGAGGATAATGCCCAGTATGGCAAAGACTACTTTTGGTATTTCCAGCTCCGTAAAACCAAGAGAGATGGTGGTACTGTTAAAATTCAGGAAAGTGAGAACAGCCACAGCGGAGATGATGAGGTCGATCAGACCTTTTTTGTATTCATTCCACGGCGTCTCTGCAGCATCGTCCAGGTATCCGCTCAGCATAATACAGAAAAGCAGTATGGCGTAGACGATATACTCTTTGTCAAGAGGCATAAAGAGAACCGTGCCGATGATAAAACAGATGACAAACGTGAGCCCAACGCCTCTTGTCTTACCTTTTGAGAGCGCGCCGTTTAAGGCGAAATCCCGTCCCTGGTCACTGGGGAGAAAGGAAAAGGGATGTTTCAGGGCAAAAAATGTGATGAGAAAGGTAATGATGATTCCCAGCATTACAATCTGTTTTGTATCTAAATATTGATTCAGTAAATGGTACATAAGATTTCTTTTGCTTTACAGCAATCCTCCTTCTTTGTTTTGAACACTTTTAGTATACCACATCCGGAAATGCGGGGAAACGGTATTTTGCAGGAATTATCATGGAATAGAAAAAAATTCACCGGTCCCGGCAAATTAAGCCTGTCAGCGCATATGATGGTAAAAGAGGCAGTATATGGGGAGGGGAAATGGAGACTATAATGGAATATGTAAAACCTGAGCTTCTTGTGGTGGCCATAGTGCTCTATTTTGTGGGCATGGCGCTGAAACAGTCCCAGGCAGTAAAAGATAAGTATATCCCTCTGATTCTGGGAGCGGCAGGAATCCTTATATGCGCGGTATGGGTACTCGCAGTCTGTGATGTCCATTCTCCGCAGACAGCCGCAAAGGCAGTGTTTACTGCTGTTACCCAGGGGATTTTGGTAGCGGGGCTGAGTACCTATATCAATCAGATCATGAAACAGTCAGCGAAAAATGAATGAAGACAGAAAAACCGGCTGTGCGGCGCAGAAGATCCTGCGTTTCACAGCCGGCTTTTGAAGCAGCGCATCTCAGGGGCGGAACATGGATTCCACATACTCCCGCATTTCGTGGCGGGAGTTTACCTGTCTGGCTTTGTCTACCAGAGGCTTCTGTTCAGATTTGGGAAGCTGGGCAAAATGATTCAGGATATCTGAATGCTGTGCCAGTTCCATGGTGAAGCCGATGGGAAGTTCTTCGTTGTCGATCATCAGAATTCACCTCGCTTCCTGTCAGCCTTCTCCGCCAGGGCCGTCTTTGCGCGGCACTTCGTCGGGGATCACGTCTGTGGCGTTTGACTCCCTGGGCAGGTCGATCTCAGGAATGTTTCCGTCATCATAGTCGTTTTCGTAAGGTTTTTCTTTTAACATGGCAGTATCCTCACTTATTCTGCTTATATTGGGCGGCAGCAGTTGCCTGCGCTGCAGAATTAGTATGCGGAGAAAAATCTTTTTTATTCCTTGTGACACTTTTCGACACTTTCGTGCGTCTAATATATGGTTGATCCATTCCCAGCAGAATTCTGTGACAGGATAGAATATGAAGAAAATATTTCACATACACTAAAAGGAACAGAAAGTATGACAAAAGCTTTAATTTTTTTTTAGGATTCATTTATATTTATCCGGTTGTAGAATTTTGTGTTATAATAGACAAGTATTCGCGTTTATGTCGAATATAGGCGGCTGCAGCATGGAAAATGAAGCGTAGAAGGCTGCAGTACCCACAGAAATGTAATATCGGGGAGCAAATTAGATGAAGAAAAAAACACAGCAAAAGAAATTGCAGCAGGCAGAAGAACAGGCGAAAGCTGCTGTCCGGCAAGGGGAGGCAGAACAGACACAGCCTAAGTCAGAGATGGAAGCCAAAATTGATTCTGCCATGGAGAAGATCATACAGGATACCATCGGTAGCCAGGCGGAAGCCGCTGCTTACCAGGAGCCGGATAAAAAAACTATAAAGATGCAGAAAAAAGCAGCCAAAAAAGAGATGAGGGCTGAGGAAAAGAAGGGTAAAAAGACCGGGATCAAAATTGCACTGGGCATCACAGGTGCTGTGGTCATACTGGCTGCTGCCGGCTATGGCGCAGGCGCTTATTATTATAAAGACAAATTCTTTAAGGGAACAACCGTAAACCATATAGCCTGCGGGAATTTGACTGTGGAGCAGGCAGAAGATTTGATTCGGAAAAAAGTTGAGGATTATTCCATTCAGGTGCAGTTCAGAAATGACCAGACAAGAGAAATCAAAGGACAGGACATTGGTTATGCCTATGTCAGCGACGGAAGTGTGCAGAAGCTTTTAGATGAGCAGAATCCCTTTACATGGATAAAAGGATATTTCAGGGACACCGATCATGAGGCTGAGGAGAACATCCAGTATGACAAGGAGGCACTGAAAGCCCAGCTTCAGTCTTTTGACTGTATGCAGGCCGCCAGCATGGAAGCTCCAACAGATGCGTACATTGCTTTCCAGGAAAACCAGTTTGTCATTGTGGATGAGACGGCAGGCACCACCGTACAGGAGGACATTATCCTCTCCGCTCTTGAGCAGGCTGTGGCCGGCAGTGAGGAATCGGTTTCCGCTGAGGAGGCAGGTTCCTATGCAGCTCCGGCTGTCACAAAGGAGGACCCCACACTGAATCACCAGAGGGATGTGTGGAATTCCTGCGCAGCCGTAACGATCACCTATACCTTCGGAGATAAGACAGAAGTGCTGGACGGCATGACCGTGAAAGAGTGGATGACCTACGACGAGAACGGCAATTATGTGGAAGACCCTGCAACATTGGAGGCCAGAGTGACGGAGTTTGTGGCCTGGCTGGCGGATAACTATGATACCGTGGGCAGAGACAGAACCGTAACAAGCACAGCCACAGGGGAACCGATCACCGTTTCTGGCGGCAATTACGGGTTCCAGATAAACCAGTTAAAGGAAAAGGCCCAGCTTTTGGAGGACATTGCCAGCCACGCAGTGACGGTCCGTGAGCCTGTGTATTCCAAGGCGGGTGTGGCATACGGGGAAAATGATATCGGCGGAACCTATGTGGAGATTGACCTGACAAGCCAGCACCTGTGGTTTTATAAGGATGGAGCACTGCTTATGGATACGGATCTTGTATCCGGTACTTATGTCATGAGAGACAGAAGGACACCGGGAGGTGTGTATTCTCTTATGTATAAACAAAGAAACCAGGTGCTCAGAGGACGGAAACTGGAGGACGGCACTTATGAGTATGAGCAGCCTGTAAAATACTGGATGCCTTTTAACGGCGGCATTGGTCTGCATGATGCCAACTGGAGATACAGCTTCGGTGGATCCATCTACCGCACCAGCGGCTCTCATGGATGTATCAACCTGCCGACCGCTGCAGCTACAACTATATACGAAAATATAGAGGCGGGATGTCCGGTGGTATGTTTCTACAGAGAGTAACAAGCAGTTGGTTCATTGCCTTTCGGCTTCATAGCAACAAAAGCATGTACACAGACTGCAAGAACCGCAGTCTGGCGCGTAGCTGCCTTGGGATTGCCTTGCAAATGCAAGGCAATACCTGGCGGGACAGTGGAAGGTTGAACTGTTACGGAAACATTACAACAAGTGACATTTATGCTTGCATGGCACAGGGGAATGTGCTAAGATATAAGAAGAGACAGGAGACAAGAGGATAAAGCCGTATTATGGCTTTATTGTCTTGTCTTTTTAAAATCAAATAGTTTACTAGTTTACAGTACGGAAATGGAGTGTCTCATGAAACAACAGGATATTTTAGAACAATTTGAGGACTGCCCTGTGGTGGCAGCCATCAAGGATGAACAGGGACTTAACAGGTGTCTGAGTTCCGACATCAGAATCGTCTTTGTGCTCTATGGGGATATCTGCAGTATCGGTGATATTGTGGGGCGCCTGAAAAAGGGCGGCAAGACCGTTCTGGTACATATTGACCTCATAGGTGGTCTGAGCAGCAGAGAGGTCGCCGTGGACTTTTTGAAAAACACCACAGAGACGGACGGAGTGATCTCTACCAAGCCTGCCATTATCAAACAGGCAAAGGAGCTGGGACTGTTTGCGGTTATGCGCTTTTTCGTCATTGATTCCATTGCCTTTGAGAGTATCCGAAGACAGACAGAGAGTGTGCATCCGGATATGATAGAAGTGCTTCCAGGTGTTATGCCCAAGATTATTTCGAGAATCTGTATACACAGCAGAACACCTGTCATTGCAGGGGGACTGATCGCGGATAAGGAGGATATCATGGCAGCACTGAGTGCAGGAGCCGTATCCATATCCACCACGAACCAGAAAGTCTGGTTCATGTAAATAGAATAGATAACGCTGGAGAACAGAGACAAAGCGGAGGACACATGTCAGAAGCATGTGTATTCGCCTTGTCTCTTTTTTGTGCAATGGGTGAAAAAGATACGGCCGAAAGCGGATGTGTTTTGGCCTGAGAATCCGGTTCGCCGGAACTTTCTAAAAAAACAGGAGGAATGAGAAAATGAAATATGATGTGATAATTATCGGAGCTGGAGTTGTGGGAAGCTCTGTGGCAAGGGAGTTGTCCAGATATAGCATGAAGACAGCCGTACTGGAACGGGAGGAGGATGTCTGCTGCGGTACTTCCAAGGCCAACAGTGCAATTGTCCATGCAGGTTTTGATGCGGAACCAGGCTCCATGAAGGCCAGGATGAATGTGAGAGGCAGTAAAATGATGAAAGCTCTGTCAAAGGAATTGGATTTTCCATACAGGCAGAATGGTTCTTTAGTCCTTTGCTTTGATGAGCATGATATCCCGAAGCTGGAGGCATTGAAAACGCGCGGGGAGGAGAATGGGGTGGAAGGCTTAAGGATTGTGAGAGGAGAAGAAATCCACAAACTGGAGCCAAACATTTCCCACCAGGTCAAAGCCCTGTTATATGCCCCCACCGGCGGGATCGTATGTCCTTTTAAACTGACTATCGCCATGGCGGAGAATGCCTGTGTGAACGGTGTGGATTTCTTTTTGGATACAGAGGTAAAGGCAGTCAGAAAGCTGGAAAAAGGCGGTTACGAAATTGAGACAGACCGGGAATACTACGAGGCAGCGTGTGTCATCAATGCAGCAGGTGTATATGCTGATGTTTTCAACAATATGGTGAGCAGCCAAAAGCTCTCTATCACTCCAAGAAAAGGGGAATACTGCCTGCTGGATAAAAAAGCAGGAGATTTTGTATCCCACACAGTGTTCCAGCTTCCAACAAAGATGGGAAAAGGGGTCCTCATCACCCCCACAGTGCACGGCAACCTGCTTGTAGGCCCCACGGCGGATGACATGGAGGACAAAGAGGGAATCCAGACAACCGCTGGGGGACTTGAAAAAGTGGCATCTCTGGCACGTGTCAGTGCTGCGGATGTTCCCCTGCATATGGTGATCACGTCCTTTGCAGGTCTTCGGGCTACAGAAAAAAATGAGGATTTTGTTCTGGGTGAAGCTAAGGATGCGGAAGGCTTTTTCAATGCGGCCGGGATTGAGTCACCGGGCCTGTCAAGTGCTCCTGCCATAGGGGAATACCTGGCACAGATGACAGCAGAGTATCTCCATGCAAAAAAGAAGGATGATTTTATCGGCACAAGAGAGGATATTCTAAGCGTGGCGCAGGCCTCTCCGGAAGAAATGGCAAAGCTGATCCAAAAAGACCCGGCTTACGGCAACGTCATCTGCCGCTGTGAGACTGTGACGGAGGGTGAGATCATAAATGCCATAAGACGGCCTTTGGGCGCCAGGTCTTTAGATGGTGTGAAGCGGAGAACAAGGGCAGGAATGGGCAGATGCCAGTCAGGCTTCTGCGCGCCCAGAACCATGGAAATACTGGCCAGAGAGCTGCATGTGGACCCACTCAGCCTTACGAAGGCAGGCAAAGGGTCAAAGCTTCTTACAGGTGTTCTAAAAGACGGGGAAGCAGGAGAAAATAAGACAGTTTAAACGGGGAAAGAGAGGAAAGATCATGTGTTATGATTTAATTATAATCGGCGGAGGCCCGGCAGGACTGGCAGCCGCTGTATCTGCGAGAAAAGAAGGGGTGGAAAACATCCTGATACTGGAGCGTGACAGGGAACTGGGAGGAATTTTAAACCAGTGTATCCACAATGGATTTGGTCTCCATACCTTTAAGGAGGAACTGACAGGACCGGAATATGCCTGGCGTTTTATTGCCCAGGTGGAAGAGATGGAGATTCCCTATAAACTGCACACTATGGTTCTGGATATCCAGGATGGGGAAGCATGCAAAACCGTTATGGCTATGAACAGAGAGGACGGCCTTATGATGCTGAAGGCCCGCGCCGTGATCCTGGCTATGGGCTGCAGGGAGAGGCCAAGAGGCGCCCTGAATATTCCGGGTTACCGCCCTGCAGGTATTTATACTGCGGGAACAGCGCAGCGTCTGGTTAATATGGAGGGATATATGCCGGGCAGGGAAGTGGTGATCCTGGGCTCCGGTGATATTGGATTGATCATGGCAAGAAGAATGACCCTGGAGGGTACTGAGGTAAAAGTGGTGGCAGAGCTGATGCCCTTCTCCGGGGGCCTTCAGAGAAATATTGTACAATGCCTGAATGACTTTGATATTCCATTAAAACTCAGTCATACAGTGATTGATATTCAGGGAAAGGAAAGAGTGACAGGGATCACCCTGGCGCAGGTGGATGAGAACAGGAAGCCGGTTCCGGGAACCGAGGAGTTTTATTCCTGCGACACATTGCTTCTGTCCTGCGGCCTGATCCCGGAAAATGAGTTGTCAGGAAAAATAGGCGTGGAACTGTCCCGCGTCACCTCAGGCCCTGTGGTGAATGAAAGTCTGGAGACCAATGTGCCGGGTGTCTTTGCCTGCGGCAATGTGCTCCATGTACATGATCTGGTAGACTATGTCTCCGAGGAGGCGGCAAGGGCCGGTGCCTGTGCGGCCGCATATATTCGGGGAGAGAAGGAAAAAAGGGATGCAAGGCCGATCAGGGTTTTGGCTGTGGATGGCGTTCGTTACACAGTGCCTCAGACCATCCGGCCTGCATGTATGGAAGATACCCTTACCCTGCGTTTCCGGGTGGGCGGTGTTTACAGGGACTGTTATGTGAGTGTATACTTGGGTGAGAGGCGGATTTGGCATAAGAAAAAGAGAAAGCTGGCACCCGGTGAAATGGAGCAGGTAGTATTGAAAAAATCGGATTTGACAGACAATGAAAGTTTCGATAAGATTACTGTGAAAGTGGAGGAGGCATAGAGATGGAAACGAGAGAATTGATTTGCATTAATTGTCCTCTGGGATGTAGTCTTACTGTTACAATGGAAAATGGAGCTGTGAAAAAGGTGGAGGGAAACACCTGCAAAAAGGGTGAAGCTTACGGAAAAAAAGAGGTGACCAACCCCACCAGGATTGTCACGTCCTCTGTCCGTGTAGCCGGAGGCACACTTCCAGTGGTATCCGTCAAGACAGCCTCCGATATTCCAAAAGGGAAGATTTATGACTGCGCAGAAGCTTTAAGAGCCGTCCGGATGAACGCCCCGGTACATATTGGAGATGTGGTGCTTAGAAATGTGTGCGGAACCGGCGTGGATATCATTGCCACAAAAAATATACCGGCGGTATAAAAAGAACGAAGATTTACAAGGAGAAGAAAATGCTGACAGATAAGAACGGTAAAAATGCGGAGAGCCTGAGAGACAAGAAACTATATCTTTTGGATATGGATGGAACTATTTACAATGAAGATGAAATATTTGCGGGAACACTGGATTTCCTGGATGAGATCGAGAGAAGAGGCGGACAGTACATCTTTATCACCAACAATTCTTCCAAGTCGGTAAACGACTATGTGGAGAAGGTGGCTAAGATGGGAATCCGGGCAGGATATGAGAATTTCTACACATCCAGCCAGGCAACTGCCATGTATATCAATGAAAATTATCCGGGACAGGTGGTCTACTGCATGGGAACCTGTTCCCTGGTAAATGAGCTGCGTGAGGCTGGCATACAGGTAGTCACAGAGGTGGATGACAGGGCCACGGTTGTACTCATTGGATTTGATACGGAAAATACCTCTGAGAAAATCAGAAATACATGCATTATGCTGGGCAGGGATGTGGTATATCTGGCTACAAATCCTGATTTTGTATGCCCGGTGAGCTTTGGTTATATCCCTGACTGTGGGTCTATGAGCATAATGCTGAAAAATGCCACAGGAAAAGAACCATTTTTTATTGGTAAACCTGAGCCGATTATGGTAAACTGTGTATTAAAGAAGCTGGACCTGAAGGCAGAGGATGCTGTCATTATTGGTGACCGGCTCTACACAGATATCAAAACCGGAGTGAAAGCCGGGGTGGATACCATCTGTGTGCTTTCCGGTGAAGCGACTATACAGGACATAGAAGAAGGAGATGTAAAGCCAACCTATGTCTTTGACAGCGTAAAAGAGATCTATGAGGGACTGACAGAAGCATGAGATATCAGAATATCAGGGAAGGGCGCTTTGTAAGCCGCCCCAACCGTTTTATTGCCCGTGTGGAGATTGACGGGCAGGAAGAGATCTGTCACGTGAAAAACACTGGAAGGTGCCGGGAATTATTAGTTCCCGGCGCCTCTGTTTTTCTGGAGAAAAGTGACAAAAAAGAACGAAAAACAGCATATGACCTGATTGCCGTGAAAAAGGGAAACCGCCTGATCAATATGGATTCCCAGATTCCCAACCGGGTAGTGGAAGAGTGGCTGCGAAAAGGAAATCTCCTTGGTGAGGGCGCATATATCCGTCCTGAGACAAAATATGGAAATTCCCGGTTTGACCTGTATATGGAACAGGGGAAACGGAAAATTTTCATGGAAGTAAAAGGCGTGACTCTTGAGGAGGATGGAATTGTCCGCTTTCCGGACGCACCCACCGAGCGCGGCATCAAGCATATAAAGGAGCTGTGCCAATGTATAAAAGACGGCTATGAGGCGTATATTATGTTTGTTATCCAGATGAAAGACGTGAAATACTTTGAGCCCAACAAAAGGACGCACGAGGCTTTTGCCCAGGCGCTTTTGGAGGCAGAACAGGCAGGTGTACATGTACTGGCCTATGACTGTTTTGTAGAACCGGACGCCATTTGTCTTGGGGAACCGGTGGAGGTGCAGCTAATATGAAACTGGAACAGATAACAGAGCCTTTGCTTTCCTGGTATGAGAAGAACAAGCGGGATCTGCCCTGGCGGAGGGAACCAACCCCGTATCATGTTTGGGTGTCGGAGATCATGCTGCAGCAGACCAGGGTGGAGGCTGTGAAGGACTATTACCGGCGGTTTCTCGCGGAACTTCCCGGAACCCGGGATTTGGCGGCCTGCCCGGAAAATAAACTCTTGAAATTGTGGGAGGGTTTGGGCTATTATAATCGTGTGAAAAATATGCAGAAGGCAGCAAAAGAGATCGTCGAAGAATACGGCGGGAATATCCCCCCGGATTATGAAAAGATCCTGGCGCTTCCCGGTATTGGCAGCTACACCGCAGGCGCTGTCTCCTCCATTGCCTTTGGTCTGAAAAAGCCGGCCGTGGACGGCAATGTACTGCGTGTCATTTCCCGTATCACAGAAAACGGGGAGGATATCCTAAAGCAGTCTGTAAAGCGGCGCGTGGAGCAGGAATTGGAAGCTGTCATGCCAGAGGACCGGCCGGGGGCCTTTAATCAGAGCCTCATGGAGCTGGGGGCTACGGTGTGTATACCGAACGGTATGGCAAAATGTGATGTCTGTCCCGTACGTCATCTGTGCAGTGCCCGGGCTCACGGCACGGTTCTGGATTATCCCAAAAAAGCGGCGAAAAAACAGCGCCGGATTGAGGAAAAGACAGTCCTGCTCATACAAAACGGACAGGAATATGCTATTTGCAAGCGTCCGGATAAAGGGCTGTTGGCAGGTTTGTATGAATTTCCCAATATGGAAGGCTGGCTTACCCAGGAGGAAGTGTTAAAGGCAGTGGAGGAATTAAAACTCATGCCCCTGCACATAAGGGCTGCCGGGGAAGCAAAACATATTTTTTCACATGTGGAGTGGCATATGAAAGGATATGTGGTAAAGGTTGCTTCCACAGAGGAGAAAAAGGCAGGAAGCCTGCTTTTTATCAATAAAAAAGAGTCGAAGGGAAAATACCCGATTCCCTCCGCTTTTTCCGCATATAGAAAATATATTGAGGAGGACTAATCCAATGAAATTATTGTCCGTTGCAGTTCCCTGTTATAATTCCCAGGCATATATGGAGAAATGCGTGGATTCCCTGTTGGAAGGCGGGGAGCAGGTGGAGATTTTGATCGTAGATGACGGGTCCGTGGATGACACGGCGAAAATTGCAGACGATTATGCTGCCAGATATCCCGGCATCGTGAAAGCCATTCACCAGGAGAACGGCGGCCATGGGGAGGCCGTGAACACAGGGCTGCGAAACGCAACCGGAATCTTTTTTAAAGTGGTGGACAGCGATGACTGGGTGAACAAGGAGGCCTATGAAGCGATCCTGACAAAGCTCTCAGAGATTGTTGGCGGGCCACAGACCCTGGATATGATGATCAGCAACTTTGTCTATGAAAAACAGGGCGCCAGACGGAAGAAAGTCATGCGTTATAAGAAATACCTGCCCCAGGGAAAGATTTTTACCTGGGAGGAGATCAGCAAAATGCCGGTGGGGAAATACATTCTGATGCATTCCGTGATCTATCGTACCGGACTGCTCAGAGAGTGCGGCCTGGAACTGCCGAAACACACCTTTTATGTAGACAACCTGTTTGTCTACCAGCCCCTTCCCTCAGTGAAGACCATGTACTATATGGATGTGAATTTTTACCGGTATTTTATCGGCAGGGAGGACCAGTCCGTTCATGAGGATATAATGATTCGCAGGATTGACCAGCAGCTTTTAGTGAACCGTCTCATGATTGATTCCGTGGCGGGAAAGAGGATCGGTGACAAGCACCTGCGGCAGTATCTTTTGAGGTACTTGGACATTATCACTGCAGTATCCTCCATCATGCTGATACGCTCCGGGACAGAGGAGAACCTGGAGAAGAAAAAAGATTTGTGGAAATATTTGAGAAATGAGGATATCCATATTTACAGAAAGCTCCGCCTGGGCATCCTTGGCAGAAGTGTGAACCTGCCGGGATGGAGCGGGAGAAATATTTCTGTGGCGATTTATAAAGTAGTGCAGAAATTTTATGGGTTTAACTAAGGCGTCTGTCCGGGTATACCGGACAGACAATGCCGGCATATAAAAAGGACGTTCCCAAAGCGGAACGTCCTTTTTATATGCCGGGCCATAAGGCCTCATTTTACAAATGCGGGTTGTTTCTGCCGGGCCGGATGTGCTTTGTAGAACATCTGGTAGCAGAACACATTCAGCGCAAACGCTGCTACCACATCCACGAGTGTATGCTGCTTTAAGAATACAGTAGCCATGACGATAAGTATGGTCAGAAGCAGGGTACTGCCAAGCAGTACGGGATGCTTTCTTGCTTTTGCGTTTTTGAAAACTGCTGTGCAGCAGGCCACGGAATTGAATACATGAATGCTGGGCAGTATATTAGTAGGAGTGTCGATCCGGTATAAATGTCTCACCAGTTCAATAAAGATGCTGTCACCGGTAAGCTTGGGCCGCAGGTCCTGCCCGTTGGGATAAATGTAGGAGATGACGAGAAACAGTGTCATACCCACTCCAAGGGTAAAGATCAGTTGGTAAAATTCCCGTTTACTGTCATTAAAAAAAGAAAAGTACAAAACAGTGACTGCGATGTAGGCGAACCACAGCAGATACGGGACGATAAAATATTCACAGAACGGGATATAATCATCAATCTTCATATGGATGATATGGGGCCGGACATCGCGCTGTTCCAGATACCGGAAAGCTGTAAGGTAAAAAATACCATATACCGGGATGATCCAGGTGTGTTTATATTTTTTCAGCAGATTCATAAAATCACCTTCTTTTCGATGCCAAAGCCTTTCTTTATCCTGCCCATTATAGCACAGGAAAATCAAGATAACAATGGGATTTACAGTAAATTCAGAAAAGCTTCACATCCAATTCACACTCTGAAAAAACTGTCCGGTTATGCCTGTTTACGTGGGAGAAAACTGTCAAAAATGACGGAATCAAAACGCTTTTTACACTTTTCATAGGCCTCCGGTGTGCGCAGCGTCCAGGCAAAAACAGGGGTTTTGTAGAGATGGCGGACCAGGCAGAAGCTCAGGTTGCGGCTGTCCTTATAGCAGTAGGCAATAAAGTCGGGTCGTCCGATGCAGTTGGTGAGCAGGTGTTTTACCAAAAAACTCAGCACATATCCGCCCTCAGCCACCGGGCTTGTCAGGTTGGAGGAGAGCTGCCCTCTTACCACTCCGGGCCGGTTGCGCCGGTACCAGAAAAGCGCCAGGGAATTAAAAGATTCAATACAGTAACTGCCTTTATACCCCTCTAATAGTTTATCCACAAGAGCACAGGGATATGTGTGGCGGGAGTGAAGTTTTATCTCGATCAGTAAAGGAACCCGGCCATCCACCAATTTCAGTACATCTGAAAACAGAGGGATTTTTTCTCCGGTGTTCTGCAGAGAGAGCTTTTGCAGTTCCTCATAAGTCTTTGTCTCCAGAGGCAGGTCGATGCCGCACATGCGGCCCAATGTATAATCGTGGAAAACCACGATCTTGTTGTCTTTTGTAACCTGAACATCCAGTTCAATGGGATATCCGCACAGGACTGCCCGTTCAAAGGCGGGCATGGAGTTCTCTGGAATGCCTTCTTTGGGGTCAAATAATCCTCTATGTGCAAAGAGTCTGTGCATAAAGGCCCGAGTTTGGGATTTTCTTGTAAAACGCGGCATAATACAGTAAAAATAAAGTAAAAAACCGAGAAGTACAATGGCAGCCATTATCAGCAGTGATTTCATAAGTTAACCTTCTTTCAACTATCCGGTGATGACAGAAATCTGTTCCGGCGCTGTTCTCAGGGAGAGGGAACTCCTGAATCCAAAAGATTCCCCGTCACAGTGTACAGGAAGAGGACGCCGGCTGATGATTTCCACCACATGCCCCTGTTCTATCTGTATGCCTTTAAACCATATGTGTTTCCCAATAAATGCTGTGGGCAGCATGGTGAGGATTTTCAGTTTGGAGAGTTTTCCGGCTACACAAATGTGGATTTTGCCGTCAGAGTGATCTGCATCCGGACAAAATTTACAGCCTCCCCCCTCATATTTCAGATTCATGCCCGCAACAAAAAAGCAGCGGGGAAAACGGGAAATCCTTTTTTTGTCCAGCCTGATATCCACAGGGCAGGGGCGGTACAGAAACAATTGTTTCAGGGCAATGGCCGCATATGTAAGCTTGCCCAGGCCATATCTGTTCAGAAGATCCTTGAGGCCGGAATGCAGAGCTTCATGACAGATGGAGGCGTCAAATCCAATGCCGACACTGATGAGAAAATAACGCTTTTCTTTGTCCGACTGTGCGATGCCAATATCCATCTTTTCAATACATGCGGGAGCCAGGATCTGCTCCACAGCTTTTTTAGTATCTTTCGTAAGCCCAAGGCCTCTGGCAAAATCATTGCCGGAGCCTGTGGGAATATAGCCCAGGGTGATATGGGTGTACACTGTTTTTACAAGACCGTTTACCACTTCATTCGCTGTGCCGTCTCCGCCTACAACAACCAATGTACAGGGGATAGAGAGGGCTGCTATCTGATGTGCCAGCTCGGCGGCGTGTCCCTGCCGCTGGGTAAAATAGGCCTCGTATTCCAGGTTTTCCTCATCCAGACGCTTTTTTACGTTGTCCCAGATTTCCTGCCCCTTGCCGGAACGGGAGCGGGGATTGATGATAAAATAGTACATACGCTTCTCCTTCTTTGCCATTATTGTAGCAGTTTCCCGTTGTGAGGACAAGTAAAATATGATATGATAAAAAACAGCAGATACATGGTGCTGCCGGTCACAGAGTGGGCAGCAGCAAATACTGTGATCATACAGACAGCTGAAAGGAGTTAAGATACATGGACAACGAATTTGTAACATTTACTATAGGAAAGAAGAAACATATTGCATTGATCGCGCATGACAATGAAAAGCCGAAGCTGATAGAATGGTGCAGAGAGAATTATGATATACTGAAGAACCACAGCCTTTACGGGACAGGCACTACCGCAAGGCTGATCGCAGACAAGGCCGGCCTGCGCGTAAAGGGATACAACAGCGGCCCTCTGGGCGGTGACCAGCAGATTGGCGCCAAGATCGTGGAGGGCGTTATTGATTTTGTAGTGTTCTTCTCAGACCCTCTGACAGCGCAGCCTCATGACCCTGATGTGAAGGCCCTTATGCGTATCGCGCAGGTATACGATATTCCCATGGCGATCAACAAGGCTACAGCAGATTTTATGATCCATTCCCAGTTTATGGACGGGGAATATGACCATGAAGTGATCAACTTTAAAAAGAATGTGGAAAAACGTGCAGACTCCATGTGAGGTGATATGATTTTTATTATAAGATAGGAAAAGATGTCTTCCTGCTTTGCGCAGAAGACATCTTTTTATATTCGGTATTTTTCATACCGTTCCGCAGCGGGTTGCTTTAAAGTATCAGGTTGTGATCCAGGTACTATAGCCTTCCCGGCGCAGTGTCTGTTCCATTCTCACGGCATTTGCCAGGTATTGGTAGGCGCCTACCTGTACTTTGTAAAAGCCGTCCTCATTCAGGATAAAGGCAGGAAATCCTTTGTCCTGCAGTTCATAGAGCAGATTATCAGCATATTGTTTTTCCCTGAACATGCCTACCTGCACCCGGTAGAGGACAGGTTCACCGGCAGGGGGACGTTCCACTTCTTCCTCTTCCAGAGTTCCAAGGATCGCATAGGCAATACTCTGTGCAATCTCGCTGAATTTCTCATCGAACAAGGCGTTGTCTGCGTCGTTGTTGATAAAACCCGTCTCAATCAGGACGGCTGGCATCTTTGTGCGGCGAAGGACCACCAGTCCGGGTCTTGCCTTCACACCAAGATTATTAAAGCCCAGTTCCCCTAATGCCCCGTTGATATTTTCTGCCATCTCAACCTTGGGACCTGACAGGTCATAGACCAGGGTTTCCACACCGGAATACTGGTTTGCCTGGGGGCTTGAGTTGCGGTGGAAGGAGAAAAACCAGTCTGCACCGGCATCGTTGGCGATGCGGGCTTTCTCAAATGGTGTCTGATATACATCAGTGGTGCGGGTGTACACCACATCCACCCCGTTCTGGGAGAGAATCCGTCCCACGGCCAGAGCCAGGCGGAGGTTGTCATCTTTTTCCTGACGGCCCTTATAGACAGCACCGGGATCTGAACCGCCGTGCCCGGCGTCTATTACAATTTTATATGCCAAATGGTGACTCCTTAAATCGCTTTATGACTATTATATGCGCTGGTTTTCGTTTTGTGCCCTGCACAGACGGCGGAATTTGAAAATCAGGGGCAGGATCATGAGACACCAGATCACAGGCTCTGCAATAATGATTCCCATATACTGAAGCACAGGGGTCAGAAACAGTGCGATCAATACTTTGCCTATCAGCTCAATGAAGCTGGATATGACAGGGGTGATATGGTCACCGATAGCCTGCAGGGCATTTCTTAAGATGTTGATCCCGCAGGCTACAAAATACAGCAGAGAGTTGATGCGCAGGTATCTGGAGGCGTTTTCCACAACCACAGGGCTGTTGCTGCCCGTGACCAGATGGACTAGGAAGGGAGCAGCAGTGTAGCTTAATAAGATAATGATGAAAGTCCACCCCCATGTGATGAACAGTGCCTGCCGGATCCCGGTTTTTACCCGTCCGAACTCACCGGCGCCGAAGTTCTGCCCGCAGAAGGTGGCCATGGTCACGCCCATGACGGAGATTGGCAGAAAATAAAATTCGCAGATTTTCCTGGCGGCTGTGTGCGCCACAATGATTTCTGTGCCAAAGGTATTGATGGCGCACTGGAGGGCAAGGGTGCCGAAAAATACCAGGGACATCATAAGTGCCATGGACAGGCCGGAGGAGAAGAGCACTTTCACCATGGTCCGGCTCAATTTAAAATCTTCAGGCTTTAAGCGGAAGATGGGATAGCGTTTCCACATGTATATAAAACTCAGCACCACGGACACACTCTGGGCCAGAACAGTGGCCAGGGCAGCGCCGCGGACACCCATATGGAACTCCAGGATGAACAGCAGGTCAAGCCCCACATTCAGAAGGGCAGCGCAGACCAGAAATAAAAGCGGGGCCACCGTGTCCCCCACAGCCCGCATGATACCGGCCAGCGCGTTGTAGAGCATGGTGCTGAGCATACCCATAAGAATGATTCTTATGTACCCGGACGCTTCGGACAGGAGCTGTTTTGGAACCTGCAGCAGGGACAAAAATCTGTTCAGTCCCAAAAGAGCCATCGCAGTCAGGACCACTGTGGTCAGAAATCCCAGCAGAAACGTTCCGGCAGCCGCTTTTTTAAGCCGTTCCTTTTTATCAGCGCCGAAGCTCTGGGAGACAATGATGGAAAAGCCGTTGGTAAGACCCTGCAGAAAGCCGATGAACAGTGTACTGATGGCAGTCGTTGCACCCACAGCGGCCAGAGAGGATTCTCCAAGTGTGCTTCCCACGATCCTTGTGTCAGCCAGACTGTAAAAAAGCTGGAACAGATTGCCCAGACATACGGGAAGCGCAAAGGAAAGCATGAGTTTGGCAGGGTTTCCCTGCGTCAGATTCTTCATAATTTTTATTCTCCAATGATCATTTTTCTCAAAATCCTTTACCATAATATCACAAGACCGGAAAATAGCAAGTTCTAAGTTGCTGTCCACAGGGAGAAACGGTAATGTAACGGTCTGGCTGTCTGAACTGATACACGGTAATTCTAAAATCTCCATAAAGTCTTTTAAAATCTCTTCCTTTCTTAATTCAGAAGTGATAAAATCTAAATCAACACAAAAAAAGGACGGATGAATGAACAAATGAAGAAACCACAGATGAAAGATGAGACAAGAAAAAAAGTTGATAACTTCTGGTACTATTATAAGTTTCATGTGCTGATCGGAGCGTTTCTGCTTTTTATGGCAATCGTGTTTATGAAAGACATGCTGGGCAAAGTGGATTATGATTATAACATTGCCTTTGTCACAGATTACATGATCGCGGATGAGGACAGCCAGGCTCTGCAGAGTTATTTTGAGGCCAATGCAGAGGACTTGAACGGGGACGGGGAAGTTCATGTGCAGATACAGAACTATGTGCTGCCTCCGGATGATGCCCAGGGATATGATCCACAGATGCTTGCAGCAGGACAGACGAAGATGACAGTAGACTTGCAGGAAGGAACCAGTATGATTTTCTTTATCAGCGAAAAGAATTATGAAAAGTTCCAGGACACCGGTGTTTTTCCGGAAAAACTGGAGGACTTTTCAAAAGTGGAAGATTGTGCTGCCTATGGTGAGATGGGGAGCCCTGCGTCTGTCAAAGACTTGTATGTTGCCATGCGCAGCTTGGAAGGAACCAAGATGGAGAAGGAGGAAGAGATGCTATCTTATTATGACGCCTGTGAAACACTTCTGAACAAATTTGTTTCCGGTGGAAAGTGACAGAAAGCACGCGCTGCGGGCTTCCTATTGTCATGAATAAAAAGATGATTGGGGAACTTGTCAGTTCAGTTCCCCAATCATCTTTTTAATATTCTGCATTTGGTTGTCCACAGCTGTGATAGTGTGGGCACATTCCAGAAGTTCCATGCTGATGAGTTCATGGTCTTTGTTGCTGCCCAGCTCCTTTTTATACCTGAGCTGGTGCTCCAGGCTGGCCCAGAAGTCCATGCCTATGGTCCGTATCTGTACTTCAGCCCGCATGGGAGTTTTCCCCTCTGCGAAGAAGACGGGGATCTCCACGATCATGTGGTAGCTTCTGTAACCGTTGGATTTGGGATTCAGGATGTAATCTTTGATGCGGAGGATTTTAATGTCGTCCTGTTCTGCAAGAAGATTGGCAACCGTGTAAATGTCATCTATGAAAGAACAGATGACGCGGATCCCGGCCACATCGTTTAATTGTTCCCTGATATTAGTCTCTGTAAATTCGTATCCCAGTTTTTGGAGTTTGCTGTAGATACTCATGGGCTTTTTGATCCTCGTCTTGATGGAGGAGATGGGATTACGGTTGTACTTTACGGAGAATTCGTCATCCAGCACCTCCAGTTTTGTCTGTATCTCCCGGATGGCACAGCGGTACATCATCATAAGAGAATTGTAATAATCCGTGTTCTTTATAAAGCGCTCCGGGAAGCGCACATCAAATTCCTGGGGAGGAATGATTATATCTTCCTGTGTATTCTGCAAAAAAATGCCTTCTTTCGTGTTTTTTTCCAGTATATCGGAAAATTAAGGTTACGTCAATGTGGGGATGGTATTTTGCTGAAACTTATAGTATAATAACATAGACTATGTCAAGAAGTAAGAACCTGCAGCAGCAGGCAGGAGAAAGGCAGCTAAATCATATGTTTGGATATGTGACGGTGGATAAACCGGAGCTGAAAGTCAAAGAATTTTATCAGTATAAGGCATATTACTGCGGACTTTGCAAAACCCTGAAAGAAGAATATGGATTTCAGGGCAGAATGACGCTTACCTATGATATGACATTTCTGGTGGTGCTTCTCACTTCTCTTTATGAGAGCGAGACCAGGGAGATCAGTTCCCGGTGTCCGGTGCATCCGGTGAAGAAGATTCCCATGCTCCTAAATGAGATCACGCAGTACGGTGCCAGGATGAATATCCTGCTCTCCTTTTACCATTTTGCCGATGACTGGCAGGATGAAAAGAGTATGAAGGGACTGGCAGGTATCCATCTGTTTAAGAAAAAAGCCAGGAAAGTCTGTCAGGAATACCCAAGGCAGAGTAAGGCGATCAGGGTGCAGCTCAAAAAACTTTCCGATCTCGAAAAGAGGCAGGAGACGGATTTGGACTTGGTGTCCGGCTGTTTCGGGGAACTGATGGCAGAAATATTTGTTATCCGGGAGGATGTCTGGGAAGACTATTTAAGGAAATTCGGTTTTTATCTGGGAAAATTCATTTATATTATGGATGCCTACGATGACCTGGAAAAGGATATGGAGAAGGGCAGTTATAACCCTCTGAAATACCTTCATGAATCCTATCAGGAGGATAAAGAAGGATATGAGAAAGAAGTATATGATATCCTTCTCATGATGATGGCTGAGGCCAGCGGTGCCTTTGAGATGCTTCCCTGTGTTAAGGAGGCGGAGCTGCTTCGGAATATTATCTATTCCGGTGTCTGGTCAAAATATAATAAATTAAAAAAAGAAAGACAGGAGATAAAAGAGAACCATGATTAACAATCCTTATGAAGTGCTGGGCGTTTCACAAAATGCCAGCAATGACGAAATTAAGAGAGCATACCGGGATTTGAGCAGAAAATACCATCCCGATTCCTATGTAGACAATCCGCTGGCAGGGCTGGCAGAGGAGAAGTTCAAGGAAGTACAGGAAGCGTATGACCAGATCATGCGTGAGAGGGACGGAGGCTACCAGAGCGGTTACGGCAGCGGTTCAGGAAGCAGTTACAGCTCCGGAGGATACAGCCAGCAGAACTATGCGTCACAGGAGGACGGCGTGCAGCTTCAGGCAGCAGCCAACTACCTGAATGCCCGCCAGTACCAGCAGGCCCTCAATGTGCTTTCCCGCATACAGAACAGAAGTGCCCAGTGGTATTATTTGAGCGCAGTAGCCAACATGGGAATGGGGAATAACGTGAATGCCCTGAATATGGCAAGACAGGCATCCAGTATGGAGCCGGGCAATCCGGAGTATTCCAATCTGGTGAACCGCCTGCAGTGGAACAGCCAGCGCTACCAGGGCGGCGGCAGCCCTTACGCAAACAACGGCGGCTCCTCCTGTGGTACAGGTAACTTCTGCTGCGATCTATGGTGTGCTGACAGTTTGTGTGAGTGTATGGGAGGAGATCTTTGTCCATGCTTGTAAATGGAAAGAAAATGGCCGTGTCCGGCCTTCTGATGGCACTATCGGTAGTCATGATCATACTCAGCGGTGTTCTGGACTTTAACACTCTATTCTTTCTGGCAGCGGCAGCCTTCTGTGTAGGGATCATTGTCCGGGAATATGAGCTTAAGACAGGAATTGTTTTTTTTGCAGGAACTCTGCTTTTGGGTTTTCTTCTGGCACCTCAGAAGCTGTACTGTATCACTTTTGCCATGATGGGAGCTTATGTGCTTTTTGTGGAGGGCCTGTATCGTTTCCTCGGAAGACACCAGAACATAAAAAATCCGAAGCTGGTCTTTGGGGCAGGGAAATTTGTGATTTTTAATCTGATGTATCTGCCTGCACTTTTTCTGTTTCCCAAACTGCTTTTTGCAGGTGAGATATCAGGAAAAGTGATGCTGTTCTTCCTGTTGGGCGGTCAGATCGCCCTGTTTCTGTTTGACAAGGCGTATGAATACTTTTTGATCCGCATGTGGGGGAACTGGCGCGGAAAATTATTTGGGAGAGGGTAAAAAATGATGACAAATGAAATCATAGAAGATTATATAAAAATCCTGGAATCTGAACTGGTTCCTGCCATGGGGTGCACAGAGCCCATCGCGCTTGCGTACGGCGGTGCCAGGGCAAGGGAGATTTTGGGCGGAATGCCTGAAAAAGTCATTGCCAAATGCAGCGGCAATATCATTAAAAATGTACGCTGTGTGACCATACCTAATTCCAAAGGTCTGGTTGGTATAGAGGCCGGGGTACTTCTGGGCATTGCCGGCGGAAATGCCGGGAAGCAGATGGAAGTCCTGGAGGATGTTTCAGACGCGGATATTGAGATGGCGAAACAGATGCTGAAAAAAGGTGTTTGTAAGGTGGAATTCCTGGATAGTCCCAGTGTGCTTCATATTATCTTGGAGTTGTACACAGAAGAGCACAGCGCAATAGTGGAAATCCGTGACGGACACACCAACATCACCAGCATCCGAAAAGACGGAGAAGAACTGCTGAAGGGTGCCGCAAAATTTGAGTATGATGATACAGATGAGAGAAAAGTCATCCTGAATATGGAAAATATCAAGGAGTTTGCCGACACGGTGGATCTTTCCAAAGTGCAGCATCTCATTGAAAGACAGATCACCTGCAATATGGCCATTGCCAATGAGGGCATGAAGGGGGAATACGGTCTGGGGCTTGGGAAACTTCTGGTGGAATCTTATCCGGATACCACGCTGAACCAGATGAAAGCCTATGCAGCAGCAGGTTCAGAGGCCAGAATGGGCGGATGTGACCTTCCGGTCATCATCAATTCCGGTTCCGGCAACCAGGGCATTGCCTCCTCCGTACCGGTGGTGGTGTATGCCAGGATCAAGCAGGTGGACCAGGAGACGCTTTACCGTTCCCTGGTATTCTCCAATCTGCTGACGATCTACCAGAAAACTTATATCGGCAAGCTGTCCGCCTTCTGCGGTGCGGTTTCCGCTTCCTGCGCCAGCGGTGCGGCTCTCACCTATATGGTGGGCGGTACTCTGGACCAGATAAAAATGACGGTGGAAAATACACTGGCTAATATTCCGGGCATTATCTGTGACGGAGCGAAAATCTCCTGTGCAGCCAAGATAGCTACCAGCCTGGATGCAGCCATTATGGCCCACAACCTGGCAATGAAAAACAAAGTCTATGCCCCTTACACGGGAATCCTCCAGGAGGACACCCCTGAGACCATCAGTTGTGTGGGATACATAGGCAAGGAAGGCATGAAACAGACTGACAAAGAGATTCTGAAGATCATGATTGAACATAACGAATAAAACATAATGAATAGAAGGGATAGTAATGGAATTTTTACGTTTACTGGCCGGGCCGCTAATCGGAGCGGTCATTGGCTACTGTACAAACTATATTGCAGTGAAAATGCTTTTTCGCCCCCTGTATCCGGTGAAGATCGGAAATTGGACACTGCCCTTTACACCGGGTATTATTCCCAGAGGAAAAAGCAGACTGGCGAAGGCTCTGGGAAGTGCGGTGGGCGACCATCTGATCACTAAGAAGGACCTGGAAGATATGCTTTTGTCCGAGGGTGTGAAAAGTACCATTGTCAGCCGGATCAGCCAAGGCATACAGAACGTGCAGAACAGTGATGATACGGTTGAGGGTTTCCTGCAGCACTATGTGGAGCAGGATGACTATGAGACCATGCGGGGAAAACTGGAGGATTTTATTACAGACCGCATTACAGAAGGGCTGGACAAGCTGGATGTAGGTGCGATCATCGCGGAGGAGGGGGCCAGGGAAGTGAAGCAGAAATTCCAGGGCTCTATGGTGTCCATGTTCCTTACAGATGATCTGATCAACTCCATTGCGGAACCGATCGGCAGAAAAGTGGGGGATTATATCAGAGAGAACGGCCATGTCAAGATCCACCCGGTTGTGGTTGGGGAGATCGCGGCTGTGGAGAGCCGCAGGATCAGCGATATTGTGGAATCCCTCCCTCTGGGTGAAGAGAAGATCCGCGCCCTGGTGGAAAGCATCTACGTGAAATTTGTAGGTGACAAGGCAGGTGAACTGGCAGAAAAGTTCCAGATCGCAAAAGTAGTGGAGGAAAAAGTAAACGGCATGGACGTGCTGGAAGTGGAGAATATCCTCATGTCTATTATGAAGAAAGAACTCAATGCTGTCATTAATCTGGGCGCATTGATCGGATTTATCATCGGACTGCTGAATCTGCTGCTTTAAGATGGATGAACGGATATGGAATAGGAGAGCCGGGATGGATAATTTTCAGGTGTATTTGAAGCATATGGAGAGCCGCGGGCAGAATATGGTGCTGCTTCTGCGTGTGTCCGGAAAATATCTAAGCACCTGCTGTCCGGAAATACTGAAAAAACGCTTAATGGTGGTGCTGCATATCTTGCTGCACCATTTTTTTTCCGGGGAAACGTATGAGTTGGGAGAAGTCATCCGGGATGGGAAGCTGTATCCCGTCCTTTCCTATATCAGTCAGAATTACAGGAGCCCGATCACGCTGGAACAGCTTGCAGCCCAGGGTGCCTATCTGTCCTATGTTTACCTGCATGCAAATAAAAAATATCATTACTAAGCTAAGAAATACTACAAGCAATGCCGAACAGTGCCCTTTACAAAACATAGACTGATAAGTAACGTTTCAAAAGCAGAAAAGAACTGACGATATTGAAATAATTTTCATATTGCCTAAACAATACACTGGAAATTGAGGAGGTACATAACCATGAAAAAATTGATTGCATTTTTGTGGGCTGAATTAAACAATGCACCTATTCTTCCTGAATATATTAATAATGACGAATTGTCCTCACTACCATTTAAGGAACAATGCTTGTATGTGGTAGAGGTGTTTCAGAAGATTGCTGAAAGAAGAAATATAAAACTGAAACTTACAAGAAGAAATGATTTTCAAATTAGAAGTTGTAATAAAGATTATTTATATAACGAATGGAGGTATACCTTTGGAAACAGTAGAATTAAGATTTCAATATACTCAAAGTGAATATATAAGAGCAGAAAGGCAATATTTAATTTCTAGTAAAATTATACATAAATATGATATTGCTTTAGTCGCTGTATTTTTGCTGCTGTCGGTAGTTTATATCCTGTTCACCTCTTTTAGCATATTTAGTATTTTAATATTTGGATTGATAATTGTTGTAACTGCATTGGGAAGCTATTTATATATTCTAATGCCTATACTGAAATTCAAGCAAACTGCAAAATATCATGAAGAATATACGCTGGTATTCTCTAAAGAAACAATTGAGTTTAAAACACAAAGCATAGAATCAGAAATGAAGTGGGATATTTACTCTGCACTATGGGAAAGCCATGATTTTTATTACTTAATGCAAGCACCACGAATATATACGTTAATTCCAAAAAGAGTTTTTAAAGACCTAAACGAAAAACAACTATTTGAAGAAATTGCACAGTCAAGAGTAAAAACAACAAAACATGTATAATGAACATACCCCACAATGTAACAACTTCCAGTTTATATGACTATAGAAGATAAAAAAATAGAATTTGTAAGGAGGTGAAACCATAATGTGCATGGAATGCTATATTGATGAAAAGAGAATTACACCGTTGTTAAATCCGATAGAATGTTTACAAAATCATACACAGTATATCTGTGGGACTAACAAGGGGGGCACAAGAAACCTTATATCCTACAAGGCAGGAAACGCTGTATTCATAAGGCGAAAACGCATTTTATAGGGTGTGAAATAAAAAGTCCCTATTTCTCATATGAAAAATTGAATAAGAAACAGGATTTCCATTTCCTATATGGAGCAAAAGAAGTGTTTCATTCCATAGTTGGTAGATATAGAGGCAGGAAAAATCAACGGTGTTGTAACGAAAGACCTTTCCCGACTTGGCATGAGATACCAGCCGTAAAGTAAAATTGGCGTTTAAGACGAAATTTGCAGAGGACCCGGCCTTTTCTTTGAAACGGAGTATGTGCCGGACAGAGGTGTTTTCTGTCCGGCACACTTACGTCAAAAGCCTTTAACTGCCGTTTTCTTTTTCCAGGTTCCGCAGATGCAGATATACGGTATTTTTAGAAATGCCAAGGCTTTCTGCTGCTTTGATGACAGCGTCTTTCATATTGAAAATACCTTTTTCGTACAGGAGATGGATAATCTCCTTATTTTTATTGGTAGTGGAGATCATAGGATTGGCGTATATTTTTGTTTTGGCCTCATCCAGGGCGGAGGCGATCAGGTCCTCCACATTGTCGCTGAAGGTCTCTGTCACACCGGGGACAATACTGCTTGCAGGGGTGAAGCTTGCCAGGATGCTGGCAAAAGAAACCTCTGTGTGGAAATTGATGCAAAGCAGGCCGATGATCCGTTTCTTTTCCCCAAGGATAGGAATGGTGGCGGATTTCAGGGTGTTGCCGTTTTTCTTATTAAAGTAACACAGGGCGGCCGGCTCTTTTTTCTGACGGATATTGTCCAGCATTTTCAGTGCCAGATCTGTGATGGGAGCGCCCTCCACACGTCCGGTGTAATGTCCGTTAATGATTTTTATGACAGAGTGCTCCAGGTTCTCCAGGCTGTGGAGAATCAGTTCATATCCGTCCCCTAAATATTCTGCAAGTCCGTCCAGGACTGTCTTATATGATTCCAGAATGGTTTTATCTGTTTCTGTCAGGGTAAGGTAATTCATGGCAAAATCCTCCTTTCGTTTTATTATAACTTTTTTATGAAGGAAACGCAATATAGACTGAAAAATATTTCAGTGAAAAGAGTAAAACAATGAAAAAATATCTATTGACTAAAAAATAGTTTAGTGATATACTCTTTAATATGATAAAACGACAGAGAAATGGGGGACTGAAATTATGGAAATTATCAGTACAGAAAAAGCACCGGCCGCGATCGGCCCGTATTCACAGGGAATGAGAACGAATGAACTTTTGTTCACTTCAGGACAGATTCCCATTGACCCGTCTACCGGTGAGGTTATGGAGGCGGAGATCACCGCTCAGGCAAAGCAATCTATTGAAAATGTAGGTGCTGTGCTTGCAGCAGGAGGCAGCAGCTTTGAAAAAGTGGTCAAGACCACCTGTTTTCTGGCGGACATGAAGGATTTTGCCGCGTTTAACGAAGTTTATGCAAAATACTTCACCACCAACCCGGCCCGTTCCTGTGCGGCGGTTAAAACACTGCCAAAGGGTGTGCTCTGTGAAGTCGAGGTAATTGCTGAACGTTAGAGAGGAGGAGAGGAAGCATGCATTTGCTGGAGACTTTTTTAGAGAAGACGGAACGGGTACCGCTTATGCCGGCTCCCACACCGCTCTATGGTCTGCACAGGCTGGAGGAGCAGTGGAGATATCCCGGAATTTATATCAAACGTGATGATATGACAGGTATCGGTCCCGGAGGCAACAAGATAAGAAGTCTGGAATACATACTGGGAGAGGCGGTAAAGGAGGGCAGCAGGACGATTCTGGCAGCAGGGCCTGCCCAGTCCAATCTCTGTACCCTGACGGCTGCGGCCTGCGCCAAATTGGGACTGGACTGCGAACTGGTCCACAACGGTACAGAGCCGGAGAAGAAAGAGGGGAATCTGCTGCTGAACCGGATCCTTGGGGTGAAATCCTATTTTCTTGGGGATGTGGACTCGGATGCCCGCAATGCCTTTGTGGAGGAACTGTTTGAAAAATACCGCAGAGATGGGAAAAATCCCTATGTGGTGAGAAATGGAGCAACCACAGGACGAGGGGCTCTTGGGTACACGGCAGCAGTGCCGGAGCTTATGAAACAATGTAAGGAGCAGGGGATCAGCACCATGACCATTTTCGCACCGGGAGGAAACGGCGGTGTGGCAGCAGGGCTGGTGTATGGGAATGCAGTTATGGGAAATCCCTTCCGTATTGTAATTGTCAGTGTGGAGGATGACAGGGAAAACCTGCGAAAACACATTGCGGATACTGTTCGGGAGGTGGAGGAGATAACGGGAATCCCGGCAGGAAAACCTGTGGAAGAGCTCTGTTTTATTGAGGATGGTTTCCGGGGCCGGGGCTGGGGCGCAAATACCAGTGAGAGTGCCAAGGAGATCTTTTCGTTTGCCAGAGCTGAAGGTGTTTTTATTGAAAACATTTATAACAGTAAAGTTCTGGTCGGTATGAGGGACTGGCTGGAAAGGGGAAAAACAGAGGGGCCTGTCTGTTATCTGCATACAGGAGGCTTTGGTTCTCTGTTTGCCCAGTATTGACACGAAAGAGGAGGGAAAACTATGGATTACGGATTTTTGACTTTGATTCCGCCAATCATTGCCATTGCATTTGCCATCGCGTTTCGGAAGGTGGCGCTTGCTCTTTTGATTGGTATTTTTTCCGGAGAACTGATCCTGTGCGGATGGAATCCGCTCACCGCTGTGAATGAGATGGTGAATCAGATTTTAAATGTCTGCGCAGACACCGGAAACCTGAAAACATTTTTATTTACAACACTGATGGGTGCATTTGTTATTCTGGTGCGTGTGTCAGGCGGCGTCAATGGCTTTGTGACGTATCTGACAGAGCAGGGCAATAAGGTTAAGAATAAAAAGATGGCTATGATGATCGCTTATATTATCGGTATCATTATTTTTATCGACGGGCTTTTAAGTATCATGTTCACAGGTGTTGTGACAAGGCCGCTGATTGACAAGTATAAAGTTTCCAGAGAAAAGCTGGCCTATATCTGTGACTCCACATCAGCACCGATCAATGCCATTATCCCGCTGAACTCCTGGGGCGCTATGCTGATGGGACTGATCGGGGCGGAGATAACGGCGGGTGTGATCACCGGGGATCCTATGAATCTTCTGATTCGGAGCCTGCCCTTCCAGTTCTACAGTATTGTTTCCCTTATCATGGTATTGTTCTATATATTAAGCGGAAAAGACTGGGGACCCATGAAAAAAGCGGAGGAGCGTGTGCGCACTACAGGAAAGCTGTATGACGACGGCGTTGTTCCCCTGCTTAACGACAGCGAGGGCTTTGATGAGCTGGTAGAACCCGGAAAAGAGAACAAGTGGAATATGATGCTGCCGCTTATTGTACTGATCGGCGGAACTTTTATCGGTCTGCTTGTCACAGGTAAGGGAAATATCACAGAGGGTGACGGAACTACATCCATTCTCTATGCAGTTACCATTACACTGCTGGTTATGTGTATCTTCTACACAAGACAGAAGATCATGACAGGAAAGCAGTTTGGGGATTTTGTATTGAAAGGTGTCAGCAATATGCTTACCCTTGTTATCCTGCTGGTTTTGGCATTTGCCATCGGCGGTGTGATCAAGACATTGGGAACAGGCACTTTCCTTGCAAGCCTGATCGGAGGCAGAGTCAGCGGTGCTTTCGGACCTGCTATTATTTTCCTGCTGGGCGCAGTTATGGCTTTCAGCACAGGCACAAGCTGGGGTACTTTCTCCATTATGATGCCTATAGCGATTCCAATGGCAGTTGCCATGGATTCCAATATTCTGCTGGCCATTGGCGCGGTTGTCTCAGGCGGTATTTTCGGAGATCACTGTTCTCCGATCTCAGATACAACCATTCTGTCCTCCATGTCGGTGGGCACGGACCTGTTCTCACATGTAAAGACGCAGCTTCCTTATGCAGTCGTGACGGCGGCAATTGCTACGGTGCTGTATGTGGTATGTGGTCTGGTGATGTGATTTTGTATTCATAATAAGGCGTCTGCCATCCGGGATACGGAGGGCAGGCGCTTATTTATTTTATGGTTCAATTTTGTCATCCGGAAAAGTAAGCAAGCCTGAGGTGGAGGAGTAAAATTCAGGGGTATTATACATTTGACAAGGGGGAAAGGAGAGGGTAGACTGGAAGAAAAGTGAAAATGGAGGCAGATATGGCTAAAGCAAATATGAAAGTCCGCCTGGCGGCCAGCGCGGAACAGGTTTGGAAGGCAGTTACGGATAATAAGAATTATGCCTGGCGCAGTGATTTGAGCCGGATAGAGGAGATGGGGGACGGCAAAACTTTTGTAGAGTATACAAAGAGCGGATTTCCCACAACATTTACGATCACAAAGAAAGTACCGTTCCGTCAGTATGAATTTGATATGGAAAATGAAAATATGAAAGGCCATTGGACAGGGTTGTTTCGTGAGAGCGGGAATGGGACGGAGATGGATTTTACTGAGGATGTGGAACTGAAGAAGCCATTTTTGAAGTTCGCTGCAGGGATGTACCTGAAAAAGCAGCAGAAAAAATATGCGGAAGATTTGAAAAAAGAGCTGGGAGTGTAGTGATGACAGAGGAATGTATCAAAGAGATGGTCCACAAGCTGTACTGGGAGCAGGATGTTAACTGCGCAGGGACAATGCTCAGGTGCCTGGGGAAGCATTTCAGGTGAAACTTGAAAGACAGATCCTCAGCGCGGCGGCAGGTATGCATGGGGCCGGAGGATACCGGGCGCAGTGCGGCCTGGTGGAAGGTGCGCTGCTGTTTCTTAGGATATATTGTGAAGTGACAGGAAAGGGCAGCGGGGAGGCGGCAAAATACTGTTATGAGTATGCAGAGGCATTTACAGATCGGTTTTGTTCTCTGAAATGTTTTAATCTGCGTCCGGGAGGTTTTACGGAGCAGGATCCGCCGCATTTATGTGAGAAGCTTACATGTGAGGCGGTTCTCTTTGCCTGCGAATTCATTGGAAACAGGTTGGGTGGAGAACCTGTGGCAGATGTGGGGCAGACAGATGTGGACGATATGATTTTGAGGATGGCAGGACGGGAGGACTGTGAAGCACTGACGGAAATGCGCATGGCATTTCTGGAAGATGAGCATGGGTGTCTGGCTTGTGAGAAGGATGCCGTAATGCGCAGGCAGATTTTAGGATACTTTGAAAGTCATCTGGGGCAGGATTTATATGCATTTACGGCTGTGGACAGATGCGGGAAGATGGCGGCCTCTGCTTTTCTGATGATTACAGAAAGGCCAGCAATGCCTGATTGTTTGGGCGGGAAGGCCGGAACTGTGTTCAATGTATATACGAAACCCGGGTACAGAAGGCAGGGGATGGCGTACAGGCTGATGGAAATGCTTCTGAGAAAGGCCGAAGAAGCGGGCGGTTCCTATGTGGATCTGAAAGCTACAAAGGATGGTTATGGGCTTTACAGAAAACTGGGATTTGAGGAGAATACATCAGCATATACAGATATGAGATATTGGGTGGGGGAGAGTTTAGATGGATAAAACGGAAATAACAACGGTTATAAGAGAACATCTGGCGGATTTCTTAGAATGCGGAGTCGATATTTTTCAGCAGAAAGGACTTGTTTTTCATGTGGTGGGGAGCAGGGCCGAGGCATACCAGAAACCGTTTTTTCAAGTGATCAGCATGGAAAATGCCATAATTGCGGCGGTGTCTTCTTCTGTATTGAAAGAGGCAGAGCGGCTGCTTACAGGAAAGAGCAGGGAGGAGATATTTGAGTGTCCTCTGCTTTATGGTCAGTCTGTTTATTTTATTCCGGATGTAAAGCAGAGCAGGAGAAAAGAGGTGCTGCCGGAGTATACCTATAGAATGCTGGAAGGGGAGGAACTTTTGGAACTTCAGGGGGTCAAAGGGTTTGACAATTCGCTGATGTTTGATGCAGACGGGAATACTGGCACTTATATAGTATTTTATGCGGAGAGAGACGGTGAGATCGCAGGCCTTGCGGGAGCTTCCATTGAATCGGAGCGGGTATGGGAAATTGGTGTGGATGTAAAAGAAAAATATAGAAAAGGCGGGCTGGCCTCAGTGCTGGTAAATCATTTGATGTACAGTATTCTTGATAAGAATATGGTTCCTATTTACTGTGCAGCATCATCCAATACGGCCTCTCAGGCTACAGCGTTTCGGGCCGGGTTCCAGCCTTGCTGGGTAAGTACCTATAAAAATATACTGGACGGAAGTTCCGGGTATGATGAAATGGTGAGACGATTGTATTCTGAATAGTTGGAGTTAATAGGGAGCTTTGATGGGGAAGAGGAGGGGGCGTTATGCAGTTTGGAATGCCAACATTAATAGAGAACAGGAATTTAGAGGAGAATGCAGAGCTTTGTAGTGAACTGGGACTGGATTTTTTAGAGTTAAATATGAATATGCCTATGTATCAGGTTGATAAGATTGGGAATATTCATGGTTTGATGGAATTGGCAGAGAAATATGGTATTTATTATACTATTCATTTGGATGAGAATTTGAATGTCTGTGATTTCAATGAGGCTGTTGCTAAGGCGTATCTGGATACTGTCAGGCGTACCATTCAGATCGCAGAGGAACTGGGCTGTCCGGTTATTAATATGCATATGAATAAAGGGGTGTATTTTACTTTGCCGGACAGAAAGATTTATTTGTTTGAGCAGTATAGGGAATGGTATCTGGAAGGGATCTGCAGATTCAGGAGGATATGTGAGAATGTGTGTAAAGATGCGGATGTATTGATTTCTATTGAAAATACAGATGGTTTTACCAACTTTCAGAGGGAGGCTGTGGAATACCTGCTCAAGAGCAGGGTGTTTTCTCTGACCTGGGATGTGGGACATTCTTACGTGGATGCTATGGAGGACGAGCGGTTCATTCTGGAGCACGAGGAGAAATTAGCTCATTTTCATATGCATGATGCAATGGGAGGGCGAAACCATTTGGCCCTGGGGACAGGGGAAGTAGATTTGGAAGAGAGATTCAAAGCTGCCGGGAGAAATAAATGCAGATGTGTGTTGGAGACGAAGACGGTTCAGGCACTTAGAGAGTCTGTGGCGTGGATGCGCAGGAATGGAATTATGGACAGATATACATAAAGGAAGGGACTTGGCAGCATTGGGAGAGGAATGGTATTCGGAGATTATCAGGGAACAGACTAATAGGGCATTGTGGGAAGTTGGCAATGTGATCAAATGTATTCCGGAGGATATTTGGGGAAAGGAGTATTGCGGGATGCCTCTGTGGAAACATGTGTATCATATGCTCCACTCCCTGGACTTGTGGTTTATGAATCCAAATGATACAGGATTTGAGGAACCGGGGTTTCATGTGAAGGATTTAAATAACCTGGATGTGGTGACAGAGAAGGAGATTTCACGTGAACAGATTCATGATTACTTTGTGTGTGTGGAGCGGAAAATTAAAAGGTATATAGAGGAATTAAAGGATGAGGAACTGCTGGAAAGCCCAGAGGGGTGTAAGTATACTGCCCTCGATTCGGGCAACGCGGCCCGCTGTGTCTCCTCATTCAAACTAAATTCTCCCACATCTTATTGGGCAAAGCCCAATCGGTATAAATCGCGACGCACAGCTTGCCGAAAGCGATTTTCAGACACTCTAAGACTCCACAGGACTCAACCCCAGCAAATCCACAAATGTGTAGGACATCATAATGAAAAGCCTTATATTGGCATTATCCAGATTGGTATGGATGATGCCATTTATTTTTTTTAGTCTCTGATACAGAGTGTTTCTGTGAATGTAAAGATTCTGTGCTGTCAGAACCGCATTTCCTCCGCATTCCAGGTATATCTTTAATGTTTCCAGAAGGTTCGTCTTATTCTTAAGATCATAAATATAAAGCTGCACCACCCCTGGATGGCACAGATGCCTTCCGTCCATGCGGCTTGTGCCGTAATGCATAAAATAGTGCAGTACATAATCCTCAAAATCATAGCACCACTCATGAGGGCTATACTTTTCACCCATTTCCAAAGCCCCCAATGTCTGTTTATAATAACTGGAAAATGTACTGAAATCAAAGAAAATATAACTGATTCCAGCGTGAAACAGCCCCTCCCTTAGAAAAATGGAGAGCATGTGTACCGCATCTGTTTTTGATATGCGCGCACGGTCCAGATTGATGACAGCAAGCAAAGTCCTCGAAGTAAAAGGCAAAGCTCTCCGGAATCTGTTTTTCAATATTTACGCAGATATTGTTGTATATGGAATTGATTTTGTCAAAGCGGTTTGTCTGGAAGGTTACCAGTAGATAGTTGTCACCGTTTTTCCAATCCATAGCCAGCAGATAACGGTCTATCACAGCTTGTTCAATCTGTGTGTCATATAAAAGTTCTTTCAAGAAATCCTCAAAACGCAGAGAATGTCCGGAACTCAAATGATTTCTCCCCACAGCAAGACGAAGGATACCGGAAAAGTATACAGCCAGCTGGCGGTGCACCTGGGTAAGTCGGCACTTTGTCTCCATAACTGCCATGGTCAAAGGAGAACCGCTGCCTTTTACCGGGGCAAATAGGGTATTGTAGGCGAAATATTCCTCGGATACAAAACAGACATCAGCGGAGGCGGAAGCCCTGCGGTATTCCGGTGAGGTTTTGATGGCATTGACGGTATCTATGGAGAGCATCAGAGAATCAGACCATTTATCACAAACCAATTCCAGCTTTTCCAGGCGCGGGTCCGCTTCTCCAAGGATACAGTAATTTTTATCGAAAAGAATAAGCGGATTTCCGAAAAGAGCTTCACCGATTTTCAATATCTCCTGGAGCGGGGCATTTTTCATGACAGCAGAACTAAGCTGCGCATCTATTGCCTGATATTTCAGAAAAACAGAGTTTAATGCATTGAAAATATGGCTGAATGTGCACGGTGCCTTACCGCCATCCAGTATAAGGATTTCTGCGTCGGCACTGTTTAGCAGACATTCATCTGCAGCTCCGATCACGGCCAGTGTGATGCCTGAAGGACAGCAAAAAACATCTGTTATGCTGTCTGCGGCTGCGGCATAACAGATTTCAGGTGACAGGGATGTCTGGGGATGATACAGGCCAACCCCCTGAAGGTTTCTTATGGCTGTTTCTGCTTTTTTCCTGCCTGTCCTGCGGGGAGAAAAAGCAGATAATTCTTCTGTGATGATATCAAGATTTATCTTCATAGAAATGCCCTCCTTTGTCAAAATATTATAATTTCTAAATATATTTGTCAAGAAAAAGAAGGGGCAGAGTGCCTATAGGGATAGAAAAAATAGGTACAATCTGTAAATTTTCTGAAAACAAGGGTTGTGATACAATAGAACTATAAAAAAGTACGAAAACGTAACTGTGAAGGTACGGAATATGACCGAAAAGCAAAGGATAAAGGAGGAAATAACAATATGAATCTGCGGGAAAATGCAATGGCGGTTTATAACAGGGAACAGCCTGATTTTTACGGTGATCTGATGGATGCGGTTGTACTGGTGCCGGACCCTGTCCTTATGGGAGATATGTGCCCTCAGGATGGGATGGAGCATAAGGATTCCTGGGGTACGGTTTATATCTTCAAACCAGGTGCCCCCGGCCCTCACCCAAGGGTAAACAGGGAGAATGCGGTGATCAAGGATATTGAAAAGTGGGAAGAACAGCTTACCGTACCGGATTTGGAACATCTGGACTGGACACAGGTGAAAGAAGAAACTGCAAAAGTGGACCGGAAGGAAAAATTTGTGGGTTTTATGTGTGCAGGCGGCCTTTTTGAGCGTTCGCATCATCTGATGGGCATGGAGGAGGCATTGGTGAATTATCTGGAATATCCGGATGAAATGAAAGCACTGCTCCGGGTAATTGCTGATTATAAAATCAAATACATCAAAATGGTGGCAGAGCAGATTCATCCTGATATAATCTTCTATCACGATGACTGGGGTTCCAAACAAAATGTCTTTCTTCCTCCAAGAGTGTGGCGGGAAATCATTAAGCCTCTGCAGAGAGAAATTGCGGATACCATTCACGCGTGCGGCATGATTTACATGCATCATGCAGACTGCATCTGTCAGCCTATTGTTATGGATATGGTAGAGATCGGTGTGGATATCTGGCAGGGCGCCATTGCGCAGAATGATATTGTGGAAATCCAGAGAGTGACAGAGGGTAAACTTGCCATGGTGGGCGGTATTGACGGTCCGAAAGTAGATATCGAGAATATCACAGAGGAGGAGATCCGGGCGGAAGTCAGAAGAGCCATTGATACCTATTGTCCCGGCGGGAGATTTTATCCGTCCATACCAAACGGAATCTGTTTCAGGGAGTGGAATAACAGCATAGTTATGGATGAGCTGCATTCCTACGGAAGGAAATATGCCCAGGAACACCCAGTTGTATAATAGCCGGGCTATGCGCAGCAGAATCCCGATCCGGCCAGAGCGTACTTTTAGTAAACGTAGACAGTAGCATTATACTAAGACGAAAGTTTTGAAAGTAATTCAAAGCTGCCGGTGTGTCACCTGGTGGCATGACACAAAATATCTTTCAGTCATTGATTGACCAGGATGATATGGCGGCATTTTTTAACTCGCAATATCTGAAGCGTTGTGAGGACTGGACAGAAAATGCATCGGTACTGGAGTGGTGTCTGGAAGAATCCGGTACAGATGTACAGCATATTTTATATACATTTTCAGGTCTCCCCGATTATAGCCGGCAACATGTAGGCGGATGGGGAGACCTTTTTTCGGCTATCCGTAAATAGAAAATATTTTAGGTTAGTAATCACCACAGCTAAATAATGAACAGTCGTTAAGTTTTGATTTTTATAAGCGTTAGGTTCTTGTTACCGGACTAAAAAACGGATATCATATTTGCAGGAGGTGACAGGGCGTGCAGACTAAAAAAGACGAAATCAGGAAGACTATATTGGAGGCTGCGCAGAAGGAATTTCTCATTCACGGGTATGAGGGGGCTTCCATGCGCACAATTGCAAAAAAAGCCAACACAACCCTGGGAAATATATATCATTATTATGAAAATAAAGAAGCCATTCTGGAAGAGCTTCTGCAGGAACCTGTTGAAAAGGTCAAGAATATGATAGACGGCCATGTGAAGCTGCAGGATGAGCTGTATACAATGGCAGAAATGCAGGAACTTCTGGGGGATTTGGATAATCTGATGGATTATCATGAGATGCAGTGTCTTCTGGATGAAAGGCTTGTGATATTATTTGACCTCAGGACAACACGTTTTGTGAAGATCAGGGATGATGCCATACATAAATTTAAGCAGCACCTGGCATGGCATCTGGGGATAGATGACGATGATTCCGCCTATGTGGATATCATGATGAACACATTTATCGCCTGCGTGCGTCACGTATTATCAGAGCACAAGGGGACAGAGGAGTCTAAAAAAGAATTTATCAAGGTTTTTAAAGTATTGTGTGCAGGCGTAATGAGTAACAGAAAAGAGGAAGAATGAAAATAGTAGAGCTGAAAAATGTAAGCAGATATTATAAGGCAGGACAACAAAAAAACTACGCCTTGAAAAAAGTCTCTTTTGGCATAGAAGAGGGGGAATTTGTGGTCATACTGGGCGCCAGTGGTGCGGGAAAATCTACCATGCTCAATCTGCTTGGGGGCATTGACCGGGCAGACGAAGGGGAGATACTGGTTGCAGGGGAGGATATCGCCAAACTGTCCGAAAAAGCACTTTCAAAATACCGGGCCAAAAGAGTCGGGTTTGTCTTTCAGTTTTATAATTTGATCCCAACCCTGACAGTAAAGGAAAACGTGGAGCTTATGCGCGAGCTGAAAAAAGATGCACTTGGAGCCAGTGAAGCACTTCAGAAAGTTGGACTTAGCGTGCATGAAAGAAAGTTTCCGGAACAGCTCTCCGGCGGGGAGCAGCAGCGGGTATCCATCGCAAGAGCCATTGCAAAAAACCCGGATATCCTTCTCTGTGATGAACCCACAGGTAATGTATAAATAGTACAATAAAAATTAAAAAAAAGAAATACCAGTAATGGTAGTAGTATTATCTACACGAATTTCTTTTAAAGTATTCTTCCAAAGAGTGCGCTTTTCTTCTCTGGTCAGAGAATTATAAATTTCCCGAAAATCATTTGCTATAATCTTCCTGACGTTGGACAGATCTACTCTTTGTGGCTCTCCCTGCATTTCGTTCAGCTTCTCAAGGGATGCAGTCAGGGACTCATAATCTTTCTTGTATTCCTCAAGATCAATCAAATCATTCATGTACAGTTCTTTTAGCTTGGTCAGTTTACGGCGAAGGACGGAGCGGTCCACGCTGGCAGCAGCACGCTTCTTTCCTGATGCTTGGACATCCCAGGATACTTCATATTTTTTTATTTCCTCTTCAAGATGTTCAAAGAGCCAAGCTTCAATTTTATCTTCACGTACAAAACGATTATGAGGGCAGCGCCCCCTTTGGTGATGTTGATTGCATTTGTAATAGTAGAGACCTGTTGTTAGGCAACCGGTAAGGGCGTGATTGCATTCATGGCAGATTAGTACGCCAGTGAAAATGTATATTCTGCCGGCCGGATTGTAGCGTGAATTACGGATCAGTAGATCCTGGACGTGCTCGAACTGCTCTTTGCTGATGGCGGCAGGACAAAACTCCGGATTATACCGGCCATTCTTATCATATACGCCGATAGCCAGTTTATCTCTGAGCATTCGTTGGAAAGTAGCATAACACCAGTTGACACCATAGGTTTCCCGGATGTATTTGACAGTGGCGCGTTGAGAAGTGCTCTGCTCAAAGTAATTAAAGGCATCCTGCAGAATAGCCACATTTTCAGGGATTAGTTCTAAGCGTTTCTCACTGTTTACACGGCACCAAAATGGACAACTTCCAGACAAAACGGTACCATGCTGGACTTTGCTGTCAAAAACGACATCTATTCTTTCACCATCAATGTCCGCCTCATTCTGGGCTATAGATAATTTTACATTTATATATAACCGCCCATTCGCCGTAGTGGTATCATATTCCTCATCTGTGGTCTTCCAGGCACAGTTATGTGCTTCCAGGGTTTCCATGACTTTGTAATAGTCAGCAACGGATCGGAACCAACGGTCGAGCCGACAGAACAGTAGTATATCTACTTCATTACGTTTTACGGAATCCATCATTCTCTGGAATTCTGTTCTTTTGTGCATGTTTTTGCGGGCCGTCTTAGCAGCGTCGATATAGACACCTGTAATAATCCAGCCACGTTCTTTGGCGTAGGCTTCCAGTCGTTCCTGCTGGGCTTCTAAGGATAACCCTTTGATTTTCTGTTCTTCTCCAGAAACACGGATATAAAGGGCAGTACGGGTTAATTTATCATTCAATTCTTTATCTTTCATATGCATACACTCCTAAAAATGGGTATAAAAAATACACCTATACAGGTGCCAAAGGAAGTGATATAATCAACTTGTCGAGGGTTGCTATATCAGAGCCTCTGGCACCTGTATAGTATAAGATTAGCCGTTCTCATTGATGTGAGGGCGGTTTTTCTTATTTGGCACCGGCGCAATTATAAACCTAATAACTGCGCCTTTTTCTGTTCAAATTCTGATTGAGTAATAGCTCCCATATCATACAGATCCTTGAGCTTTTTGATTTCATCAAGATTTGAAGATACTGGGGTGGCGGATGCGCGGCGTTGAATACAATGCTCAATATACTCTTTTAACTCATGGGCAAGATGGGTCTCCTTTTTTGAAAAAGTTATAGAGTTTTCATCTTTTACAGCCGACACCACACCGCCACGCGCATCCCGTCCTCCAATGAGGATAATTTGCAAGTACCCAGTAGTTATGCCGGGGGTTTTGAACTGCACACCTGAGATGTTATTGACGTCATATGTTTTTTGACCAATAAGCCCCTTGTTGATACTATTGGCAAAACCATGGGGCGTGACTTTGATAATTCCATTTTCAACCAGCACATCAAATTTACCATTGGATTTGAAGTGAATGGCAACACTATTCTCAGACAATATTTCCTTACCTTTTTCTTTCTTTGCGAATAAATCCATAGACAAGTCCTCTCTTTCTTATTTTTTAAAATTTATATGTATGATGTTACTACCGGATCCCTTTTGGTAAATTATGCCATTTTTACATCGTCCCCTTTTTCGTTCTTGATTTCATCAATAGATAAAGCACGCAGAACCATAGCTTTTGATATATCATCAGCTTTGCGATATTCTAAAATGATTTGCTTCTCGAAATCACTTATAACAAAATCATTATCATAGGAATGAGATTCTTCCCAACCCATAAGATATGCAACTGTTGTATGTAAAACGCTAGCAAATTCTACAACTTTGCTTTGGATAATATCATTTGTACCATTCTCGATCTTTGCTATTGTAGATTTATTTCTATAACCAAGCATTTTTGCAAGTTCTTCTTGTGTTAAACCAAGTTCCTCACGCTTATAACGTATACGCTTTCCAATATCTGTCATAATCAAATACCACCTATCTATTTTTAAACACAATATACCACATGGTTTATTGTAAATCAATATTTTTTGTTGTTTTTAAAAAAAATAGTTGACGCAAAAGAAACATGATGCTATTATACTAATGGGTGATTTAAAATCATCGGAAAGGAGAAAAGGATGACGAATTCTGAAGAATTGAGAAGATTGATTGATCAAAAAGGGTTTAAGTTAAAATATGTAGCAGAGTACCTAGGACTATCCCCTTATGGTTTTAATTTGAAATTGAATAACAAAAAAGAGTTTAAAACAAGTGAAGTTGCTGCGCTTTGTGAAGTTTTAGGGATAGAGTCGCTAGAGGAAAAAGAGAGAATTTTTTTTGCAAATAAGGATGATTACAAATCAACATTAACAGCGTAAATTAGTACGTGATGAAGTGCGTATTCTGTTGTCACTAGATTTAGAAAAATTTAATGAGAGTGAAAAGAAAAGTGCATAAGGAGGATAGGAAGATGAGCGAAGACATTAAAGGAATTATTTGTGAATTATCAGAAAAGACAAATGAAGAGGACGAAAAAATGAAAAATGAACAATATAAAAAACAAAGGGCAGATGCGCTGGAAGCCTTTCAGAAATTTATAAAAACATTACCAGGAAAAGGATTCACAGTGCAACAGCTTGAGATTATCGGCCGTAATGCACAGAGAGAAGTGGAGCGCATAGTAGCCGATATCAAGGGAAAGTTAGTGCTTACTCAAGATCTGTCAGACCTTCTGAAATAGAGTTTCTAATAGGATTTAGAAGGCTGCGATATTCAGTTGCGAATTCAAAAGCGTTATCTTCGGTAATGCGTTCGCCGCGAATTTGATAGTTAAGGATAACGGCCTGAACTGCAAGATCATGAGTACGCTGTTTAATACTGATATCATTATACATTTTATTTTTTCCTTTCTTTTGTACTCGGCACGGCAATGCCTGTATTTTTAGGATAGGGGTATAAACGAAAAAAGTCAATATGTGTCGTTTTAGTTATAGAGAATTAGAAAGGCAGAAAATATGAAACGAACGCTAGAAGAAATTTGTGAGGATTTAAAAACTGCAAAACCTGGAAAGGAGACCAGAAAACAATGAATCTGATAATAAAACTCAAAGACGATATTGAAAAACGGATACATGAGGAGTGCGACAAAATCAAGGAGTCAGAGAATCCCAGAGGAGTGATGAATGAATATATCAGAAATATCCGTTGGTATTCCCCTGAGTTAGCTGCTTATGTGAAAAGGCAAATGTTAATCAAGGAGGAAAATGTGAAGCGAACACTGGAAGAAATTCGTGAGGGTCTAAAAACGGCAAAACCTGGTAAGGAGTTTAGGAGAATGCAAAAAGAGGTAGAGCATATTGGGACAGAGGAAAGACAATCGGAGGAAGTATCCATAAATGAAATGCGTAAAGAATATGGGCTTCCACCGATTGAGAATGGTGACGTAAAGATCACTAAAGGGAAATTTTGTAGCAGTATGGCTCAAGATTATTGTGATAAGAAAGTGAATCCATTAATTGAAGATCAAAAAGAAATTGCGCCATGCGGTATGAACATCCGCTACACGTTAGATAAAGCAACAGATTTTGTTACATACACAAACATTAATAACCGTGGGGAGTACAAGCTCTGTGAGTCATGTAAAAAATGTTCTTGGAAAGGTATCTGTAAGCCTACAGAGTGTAATTACATGAAAATTATACAGGAAGCTCTGGGGCGGGCAGTGGATCCGCTGGATGTGATCAAGCAGATTTATGAGCAGGCGGCGGCAGGATACGAGTCGGAGACAGTGCATTACGGAGACGGAACTTTGCAGATGAGAGTGAAAAAACAGCCATACATGGGAATTGTATTTGAGAACGGAAAAGACCATGAAGATGATTGAAGAATTGGTAGTGGCAAAGAAGGGAGAGCCAGCCACGCGGAACAGCTGGCAAGGGCAGTCCTTGAGTATTGCGAGGCAAAGTTTTTCATAATACACCACCTCTCATATGTACTCAGCTCCGGCCAGGGAGCCTGTACCTAAAGTATAAGAGGGGTCTACC
>ERZ778512.389-NODE-389-length-40294-cov-6.094635_pt1 | contig 40294 bp, 47 predicted proteins | sample MGYA00510346_ERZ778512 | MGnify/ENA primary metagenome ERZ778512 (study PRJEB29527, sample SAMN07138962) | mouse gut metagenome | material: feces | host: mouse | place: China:Nanjing | collected 2016-01-25 ...
AATTATTGGAGCAATGACATATCCGATACGATGAAGAAGCGTGTCTTTGGCAGCTTCGGCAAAGTGAGTGATTTTTACACGAAAGCAAGAAATAATCTGAAATAATGAATCGTCCGTACAAACAATATTCAGCATGGCCGCCTGGGTTTATTGAATCATTCAAGAAAGCGGCAGATGCAAACTTGGAGGCATTCAAACTCCGACAGCAGTTTGACGCATTGACCGAGCAGCAAAAGTCCGAGCTTTTAAGCGGACTACTTGCATCGACCGATAGAACGATGAACGCAGCCCCCGACTACGCGCTTCAAGCGAAAATCGGCTTTATGAGCGAGGTTGCATCAAGCATCAATCGTCTTCAATTTGACAATGGCAAATCTGCAAAATGTGTCATATTTGACGACCCGAAACAGCGTGAAGAAGCTGAAATTATAAAGCTCTCAAAGCTACTCGACAAAGACACGCTATTCAGATTCGCGTATGTGCCGTTTGTCATCGCGGAACTCGTGTGGGACTATGCCGATACAATCATAGACCTTGCGATAATGATGCGGCTCAAAGCGACTAAGAAACTATGCCGTGCAATCAGAGAGTTACGCCGTGACTACGACCGTGTACGCGCTCCGTTCATAGATGATGCTCACCGCAATTCCGAAACGGAGAATATGTATATGTTTGAAGACGGTGTAAACGACATCTTCAAGACACTACTTGTGAATATCCGTTGCGACCTAAAGGGCGAATACCCGGAACTCGCGCCGGATTATCTCGACCTACTGACGGCTGTCTATTAATGCGACATACTCTTGCACTCGCTCTTTCGCTATGTCAGAATGCAGACTGAAAAGATAGAGAAGATAGTCGGGCATAGAATCGGGCGCATACTCCCGGATGAAATGTACCGGCTTGACGCGCTTGTTATCGCATTTGTCGGCGATAAGCCGGTATCAGAACGCTTCATATCAATCAAGGAAACATACATAAAGACACTTGCCACGCAAATGGCGTTAATCGAACTCAACGAAATATGATACTCGAAATTCAACACCGACTCTTATATCCACATTTCTACGATATAGAGTATTGGTATGTGCAGACCATCATTGGCATACCTCGCCCGGCTATCAATCGAAGAAAGCAGAGTGCGAAACCGACTATCCGAGCGAGGTTGCCGTATCATTAGCAGTTAACTACAACATAAGATAATATCAATATAACAATATAATACTACTATCAAATGACAGTAAACGAATACCAGGCGGCAGCACTCACGACCGCCGTCTATCCCGAAGACAAGCGCATAATCTATCCGGCACTCGGAATGTGTGGTGAAGCCGGAGAAGTCGCAGACAAGGTAAAGAAAGTAATCCGCGACAACAATCAGAGCTTCGACACCGTGCGAAAGATAGAAATAGCGAAAGAGATAGGCGATGTTTTGCGGTATTGCGCCACTCTCGCCAATGACCTCGGCTTCACGCTTGAAGCAATCGCACAAATAAACATCAACAAGCTGCAATCGCGTAAGGAACGCGGAATGCTCGGCGGCTCTGGAGATAACCGATAACTCACATATCTATCAACCTCAAAACGAAATCAATCATGGCTAAATGGTTTGAAACAAAAGTCCGTTTCGACAAGACAATGGAAAACGGCACAGTCAAGAAAGTAACCGAACACTACCTCGTTGACGCTCTTTCATTCACCGAAGCAGAAGCGCGTACTAACGAAGAAGTAACGCCGTTCATGTCGGGCGACTTCGATGTGTCGGCAGTCAAGAAGTCCAACATCTCGGAAATCTTCAGAGATGAAACCGGTGACCGTTGGTATAAAGTCAAAGTCGCATTCATCACGATAGACGAAAAGACCGCCGTAGAGAAGCGCAAAGCGTCTTACATACTCGTGCAGGCATCGAGTTTCAAGGGAGCTTACGACAACTTCATTGAGGGCATGAAAGGCACTATGGCAGACTACGAAATCGCCGGAATCGCAGAAACAGCGATAATGGATGTGTATAACGCCAAACTCGAAAGCAAGTCAGAGAATGGATAACCGACAGTTCTTTGAGCTTGTAAGACGGATGAGGGTCAAGCAACGCGACTACTTCAAGTATCGCAGAAAAGCAGACCTCACCGAAAGCAAAAGACTCGAAGCGCAGGTAGATGCCGAGATTAGCCGCGTAGAGCTACTTCTCGGCTTGCCTGACGCAATTCCGCAAGCTTCGAGTATATTTGACTACCCGAACGATAAAACGCCGTAAAAACCGCACCTATGACATTTCAGATAATTTGCCTTGTGATAAACTTGGCTCTCGTGCTGAATCAAGTGCGTATCGCGAAGAAGAACGACCGGGCAAAGGCATTCATCGAATGCAAGCAAAAGGAGATTCGCGCCGAGTACGAGAATCTGCAAAGCATACATACCGAGATAAGCAGACGCGGCAAAGCGATTCACCTCAAGATAAGACTTGAAGAAATCGACATCGACCGGGTAAAAGACCCCGAAACACGGAACTATCTCGCAACCCGAAGACTGATAACAACATTTAATCCGAACTAACAAAATGGCAAAGAAGAAGATTTGCATCACTCTTTCGAGAGTGTTTCCGGCGACATTGCCGAGAGCCGGAGAACTGACCGAGTTTGAAACAAAGCTCAAAACCGGCAAGAAGATTCACACGATACGCCGCAACTATGACTTGTGGGCGGTCAACGCTGAAAAGATGCAGCGTGGCGACTTCTACCTATCCGTAAGACAGTGGAGCGGCAAGCCGTACCGCTCGAAGCAACGAGAAATCCACACGATTGACACGCCAATAGGTGTGCAACGCATTCAAATCAACTATCATCACGACTTCCACGCAAACAAGCCGTATTTGACAGCAAGAATCATCGGCGGCAATGATATTGATGTAGCGGCGTTGGCGAAGAATGACGGTTTGTCGCTCTCTGACTTTGCAGATTGGTTTTTCGGCAAAGAACCGCAAGGCGATATGACTTTCAACGGTGTAATAATCCACTTCACAGACTTTCGATATTAAGCGACATGACAAGAATAATCGCGATGGATTCAACCGTATGCTCCGGCTCGAACTGTATCATCAGAACGAACTGTGAGCGATACGAGAAATTCCGGGAGATACGCAGAAGATATGCCGGACGCGAATACCGCATACCGGAGCATTCTTGTTTATGTCGCCGATATACGACAGTGCGACGTACACTTGTAAGATGCAAGTTAAAATCAGAAAACCGAAATAATCAACGCACACTTCTATTGATATAATATATAATAATCAATAAGTGTGTATATATAAAACTAAATAATCAATATAACGTAGTAAACTCATGGCATCCGTAAATCAAGCTACAATCATAGGCTATGTAGGTGAAGACCCGAAAATCATCACCACAAGCAACGGAAAGACTATGGCAACGCTCACAGTCGCGACCACCGAACGCGGTTACACGAAAAGAGACGGCACGACATCAGAAGACCGCACCGAATGGCACAACATCGTACTTTTCGGCAAGCTCGCTGAAATAGCTCGTGACTACATACGCAAAGGTGCAACTCTCTACATTCAAGGCAAGATGCGTACTCGCTCGTATGACGACAAAGACGGCATCAAACGATATGTGACCGAGATACACGCTGACACGGTGCAGATGCTCGACCGTAGAAGCACAGCGACTTCACAACAGTACGCAGAGCCGCAACAGCAATACGGCTATCAGCAGCCACCAATGAACGACCCCGACTTACCGTTCTGAAGATGCGTCACGAAGAAAGTCAGATACAGCAGAATTGCGTGAAATGGTTTAGACTTCAATATGCAGACCTCGCGTTATTGCTCTTTGCCGTTCCCAATGGTGGAGCAAGAAACAGAATAGAAGCCGGAATAATGAAAGGCGAGGGAGTGACAGCCGGAGTTGCAGATATGTTGTTTCTACTACCTAATAAGTATCATCACGCACTTTGCATTGAAGTAAAGACCCCGAAAGGCAAACAGCAAGATTCGCAAAAGCGTTTTCAACGTAAAGTTGAGGCTTTTGGCTATCGCTACGAGATAGTACGCTCACTCGAAGAATTTATCAAGCTAATGCGAAATTACATAGCTGAAAGCTGAAAAACCGCGACTTGATATATTTTTTATCTCAAAAGAGTACCTAATAAGTACTCTTTTTTATTACCTTTGCAAAAAAACCGCAAAAACCGCATTTCAACTCGCATAAAAAAAGTATGGAAAATTTCGACGACCTCGCACAAGTCAGGCTCATAGCTATTGAGCAACTTGAAGAAAATATCGGGCAACTTGCCGGAGTGCCGGAGAATCCGCGAACGATTGATGAAGACCGCTTCGCATTATTGAAGCAAGACATCATCGACTACCCGGAATATCTGAAATATAATCCGCTCAAAGTTTATCAGCTCGAAAGTGGAAATTATATCATTCTCGGCGGCAATATGCGTTTCCGCGCATTGACTGAAATCGGGTATAAACTCGTTCCGGCTGTGGTTATCGACCCGAACACTCCGAACGAGAAACTGAAAGCGTATGCGATTCTCGACAATAACGGCTTTGGAGTTTGGGATTGGGGCAAGCTGAAGTCCGGCGATTGGGATGCGAAACAGTTGCAGACTTGGGGCGTTGAGCTTCCCGATAATTGGGACACGAGTGCGGTAGATGCAGAGAACGCACAAGCGCAGAATGAAAGCTACTCGCGTAAGGTCATTGCCCCGACATACGAGCCGAGCGGACATACACCGAGCTTCGGCGAGATGTACGACACCACAAAGCGAGATGCGTTGCTTCATGAAATCGAGAAAGCGAACTTACCGGATGAGGTACGCGAGTTTCTGCGGCAAGCAGCCGCGCGGCATACGGTTTTCAACTATGCCAAGATAGCAGACTACTACGCGCAGGCATCGCCGAAGATACAAGCTCTTATGGAGCAATCAGCACTCGTGATAATCGACTTCGACAAAGCCATTGAGAACGGATTTATCACAATGACAAAAGACCTCGCAAACGCATATCGCATTGAGCGTGGCATTACTGACGAAGCAGCTCTAACCGAAAACGACATATCAGAAGATTATGATGAAGAATAAGAATTTTGTCGCTTTTATCCTCTCTCACGGCAGAGCTGACAGGGTTGTGACTTATGACAGCTTGAAAAAGAGTGGCTACACCGGGCGAATTGTCATCGTGCTTGACAACGAAGACCCCTCCGCGCCGGAATATATCTCACGATTCGGGAGTGAGAATGTCGTTATCTTCGACAAAGCGGCTATCGCTGAAACTTTCGATGAGGGAGTGCCTGGCGATAGACGCACGATAGTGTATGCCCGGAATGCGTGTTTTGACATCGCAAGAAAGCTCGGCTACCGCTACTTTATCGAGCTTGACGATGATTATACCGTTTTTGAGTGGCGATTCGACAACCGTTTGCGGTATATCACAAAAGACAAGGCAGTATGCAATCTTGATGCAGTATTTGACATAATGCTCGACTTCTTCAAGAAGATACCGGCAAAGTCTATCGCTATGGCACAAGGTGGTGATTATCTCGGCGGTGGTGCCGGTGGCGAGGGCAAGCAGCTACGCACGAAACGCAAAGCGATGAACTCGTTTATTTGCGACACCGAGCGGCAGTTTACATTCTTAGGGCGTATCAACGAAGATGTGAACACTTACACACGCAACACTTCAACCGGTGACTTGTTTTTGCAGATTCAGCAAGTATGCTTATTGCAGAAGCAGACGCAATCAAACGCTGGCGGCATGACTGAAGTATATCTCGATTCCGGCACTTACTTAAAATCATTCTTCACGGTAATGTATCAACCGTCATCGGTCAAGGTGCGGACTATGGGTAACGAGTATGTCAATCAGAAGCGTTTGCATCATCGCGTGAATTGGATGCTCACAGCTCCGAAAATACTCAAAGAGAAATTCAAGAAAAAGACATAACCGCTATGGCTAAATACTCCCAAGCTAAAATCAAAGAATGCGAGGAGTGGATAATGGAAAACGGCCTAATGGAACACGGCGGTGCGAAGCTCAAAGACTTTTTCAAGGCTATGGGCTTGCATCACAAGACTTACTATCAGTGGTTGCAGAAAGTCGAGTTTCGCGAAGCCGTAGAGCGAGCAAAGCAGTATTTCAAAGAGCATCTATGCCGTGAATTGGTTGAATCGCTCGCTAAATCTGCAAAGGGTTATGACCACGAAATCACGGAAGAGAATACCGAGTACCGGCAGAATCCGAATAACCCATTACAGCCAATCATCCACCGAATGCGAAAGAAGACAACGACCGTTCATGTCAAGTCAGACGTTGCGGCCGCAATCTTCTTGCTATGTAACCTTGACCCGGAACATTATCAGAATCGACAGCGAAACGATGTGACGATGAAGAAAGAGAATGACCCGGATGAACAACTATCAGCAGAAGAACTCGCCGCCGAGATTGAACGGCTCGATATGCTACAAAAGAAATGACATCAACGGCAAGCGACACGATGAAAAGATTGATAAAGTTGAAGCGCATTAAGCTGAAGCGAGATGCGCCGGAACGCTTTGCGTCTTTTCTCGGCTATGCCAACCCGAAATATCGGGCAGAGTGGTTTCATATTCTAATCGCTGACTATTGTCAAAAGCTCTACTCTGGCGAAATCAAGAATCTAATGGTTTTCATGCCGCCGCAGCACGGCAAGTCGGAAATCATATCTCGAAATTTCCCGGCGTGGGTACTCGGCAAGAATCCCGATTTGAAGATTGCCGGTTGCTCATATTCGCTCGACCTTGCATCTCAATTCTCACGCTCGATACAACGCACAATCGACAGTAAAGAGTATCAGGCAATATTCCCCGACACATATCTCAACGGCTCTAATGTGAGAACTGACACAAAAGGCTATTTGCGTAATGTGGATATTTTTGAAACAGTCGGGCGGCGCGGATTCTACAAAGCCGTTGGCGTTGGCGGCGGCTTGACAGGTACGCCGGTTGACATCGCTATTATCGACGACCCGGTTAAAGACGCTACCGAGGCATATTCAGCAACATATCGTGAACGTGTGTGGAATTGGTATAACACAGTTCTATCAACGCGACTTCACAACGATTCAAAGCAGCTTTTCATTATGACGCGCTGGCATGAAGACGACTTGGCAGGGCGAATACTTAAAGCAGAGCCGCAAGATTGGACTGTGCTTGTGATTCCGGCGATATGTGAGTTTGAGAATGACAATGGACTATCTGAACGACACGTTGGCGATGCTTTATGGCCGTGGAAACATTCGCTCGCTAAACTTCAGAAACAGCAGCAACGCGCCCCACGCGAGTTTGCAGCACTCTATCAGCAACACCCGACTATTGAGGGCGGTAATATCGTCAAGCGTGATTGGTTTCGTAAAATCTCAATGGCTGAATTTCTCGCATTGCGATATAACGAGCCGATGCACTTCTATCTCGATACGGCATACAACAAAAAGAAAGTCGGCAAGGATAACGACCCATCTGGTATTCTCGCGGCGTGTCGCATTCAGAATAACATATATCTCTACGATGCACAGTCCGTCTATAAAGAAATGCCGGATTTGCTACGATTCTTGCCGGACTACATATCAGCACACAAGGGCAACAATGAAAGCAAGCTCAATATCGAGCCAAAGGCAAACGGCGTATCAGTCGTGCAGATGTTACGCGAAATCTCTACGCTCAATGTCAAGGAAACACCGACCCCGACCGAAGACAAGGAAGTGCGTTTGCGTGTCGTGTCACCGCGCATAGAGTGCGGTCGTGTATTCATCGTTGAAGGCTCGTGGAACGAAGAATTTTTGAATCAAGTATGTGCATTTCCAGCGACTTCACACGATGAATTTGTGGATGTTCTTGGCTATGCCATAAACGACCTCTACGAAGAAGACGAGGACATTGATTATGACGAAATACAAGTTTTTTAACCCCTCAATCTTTATAAACTATGCAGATTGTTCAAGTAGCAACTAACCTAATCAACCGTATTGCCGGAAGAAAGCAAGAGTTTGATGAATTGCTCGCTTCCGGCGACATCTCGCAGATACGCTCGAAGATGCGTACCAACGGAAGTGAAGCAACAGCGGCGATGCGTGAATACGACACCGAAACGCACGAAGTAATGTCACGCAAAGACAAGATACTAACCGATAAGAAAGGCAATCGGCGCGGTATTCAGCACTTGTGGAAGCTCCCCATTCCATACCAAGCGTATATAAACGAAATCGCACTTGTGTTTCTCTACGGTCGCCCGGTGAAATGGTCGCAAGTGTCAGAGGGAACGGATGAAGCGTTTGCGAAGTTCCTTGATGTAATCAAGCGAACTCGCTTCAATAGCAAGATTCGCCAATGCAAGCGACTTGCCGGAAAAGAAACGGAGAGCGCGATGTTATTCCGCGTCTTCAAAGACAATGACGGCACCCCCGATGTGCAGATTCGCGTACTCGCAAAGAGCAAAGGCGATGAAATATACACACGTTGGGACCAGTACGAGAATCTTATCTCGGTTGCATGGGGATATAACGTGCGAGAGAAAGAAGATAAGGTTGTGTACCACTTCGACATCTTCACGCCGGAATTTATATACCGATGCACGAAAAAGCCTCTTGGGTGGCAAGTTGAGAGAGAAATCAACTTCATAGGCAAAATTCCTATCATTCTTTTTCAGCAAGAAAAAGAATGGGATGGTGTCGGTCATCTTATCAACCGTCAAGAGTGGATAATCTCGCGTGCCGCCGATACAAACGACTACTTCGCTGACCCTATCGCGGTATATAACATCGATGTAATCAAGAATCTGCCCGAAAAAGGCGATGTAGGCAAAGCTCTCTACACAAACACAAAAGAGGGCGTAGATAAAGCAATGGCCTATGTCACTTGGGACAATGCGCCACAGTCGAAGAAAGATGAAATCGAACTACTCGATGCTCATATCCTATCAAAGTCATTCACGCCGAACATCACGCTTGACACGCTGAAATCAATCTCGCAGCTCTCGGCAAAAGCATTACGCACGGTTATGATGCTTGCTGACATCAAGGCATCGAAACGCAAGGAGAGCCACGATGAATTGCTCGACCGTACCGGCTCGCTCATTGCTGCAATCATCGGAAACGTACTCGATGTGTCACTCAAAAGCCAATGTGACGAGTTGAGCGTTTCACACGAGTTTCAAGAACCGTTCGGCGAAGACATCGAAGCAGACATCAAAAACATCACAGCTTGCCTTGATGCTGAAATAATGTCGAATGAAACAGCTATCGAAAAGAATCCTCTAATCGCTGACGCAGCTCTCGAAAAAGAGCGTATCAAAGCAGAAGCAGATGAGCGATTGAAACAGCAACAGTCGATATTCGGCGACAATGGCGCGGAAGCCGGGCCACAATCATTCACTGACGGTGACGATGAAGAAGACGATGAAGACGAAAAGAAGCCGGATGATGAAAAGAAATCAAAGAAAGCCGTGAAGAAATGAAGCCGCTAATCATCAAACAAACTACGACTGACAAAAAGATTCAACGGACTTCATTCTACGTTTTCGGCATTTGCATCTATTCAGAAGAAGTGCCGGTTGAATCAGAAGCTCCACGCCGTCAGATAGGATTCAACGTGTTTCCGCAGTATGCACCGGAATACGTGGAAGATGAAGATTATTACCCCGATGAATACAAGCATGGCGAAGAAAAATAACATAGACCCCAAGAGCGCGACACAAGCGCGAATAAAACGTACTGAAGCATACGCCGAACGTGTGCGGCTACTCTTTGCGCAGACGGTTAATGAAATACTCGCGCTCAACAAGTCAATGCCGCAGCTTGACGAGGGCGAGATGTTTTCTTTCGCCGGTGAATCCATGAAGCGACAAAAGGAAGTAGAACGCTTGCTCCGTCTGCTTCATTCAGTCGCGACAATGGCTATCGAGAAAGGCATACGCCTTGAATGGTCGCAAGCGAATGACGAATGCGACAAGCTCGTTAAATCGTGCTTTGGCAAACGTGCATTATCATCTCCAGAGTTTGCAGCATGGACTCAACGAAACAGCGCGGCGATGAATGCGTTTATCGCTCGCAGCGAAAACGGCTTGAATCTATCGCAGCGTGTGTGGAAGTCAGTCGAGCAGCTACGCGATGAAATGGAAGTCGCGATAACCGTTTCAGTCGGTGAGGGCGAATCGGCAGCGTCTATGTCGCGAAAAGTCCGTCAGTACCTCAACGACCCGGACTTGATGTTTCGCCGATTCAGATATAAAGACCCCGAATCCGGCGAATGGCGGCGCAAATGGAAGAAGCGTATCAAAGACCCGGCAACCGGCAAAGTCAAATGGATAGACTACGACAAGCGTACTTATCAAGACCAATGGACTGGGCGCGGCTATTACAAGTCTTCAGCTCAAAACGCTATGCGTGTTGCTCGAACTGAAACGAATATCGCATATCGCAGAGCCGACAATGAACGGTGGCAACAAATGGACTTTGTTCTCGGTCAACGTGTCAATCTCTCACGCTCGCACCCGAAAAAAGACATTTGCGACAAGCTCGCAGGTGATTATCCGGTTGATTTTGTCTTTGACGGTTGGCATCCGCAATGCTTTTGTTTCGTTACTCCGATTCTGATGGATGAAGATGAAATGGCGAAAGTATCAGAAGCGTTTTTGCGTGGAGAAAAGTATGTGCCGAGGGGCAAGCGAATAACTGACTACCCGGACAATTTCAAACAGTGGGTGTCAGAGCATAAAGAAGACATCGCACAATCTCGCGATAGAGGCACAGAACCGTACTTTATCCGCAACAATGCTATAGCGATAGATGAAATACTTGACCCGTCATTAAAGAAGCTCACACCGCAGCAAATCGCGGCGAAACGGCATGAAGCGAGAACGCCGGAGCAAGAGGACGAGATTCGCCGCCGTTGGAAAGAGCGAAGCGAGAGAATCGAAGCCGAAAAAATACATTCGCGACAAGTCAACGCTACTGCAAACAACGTACTCAATGCAGCCGCCAAGCGGTTTGCATCTTTCGGCATATCTACCGCCGAACTCGAAGAAGCAATCAAGAGCGGAAACACAGCACTCATTCAACAGCAGACAAAGACGCTCGCACTCGCTATGTCAGCAAAACAGCAGCTTATCAAAGCAACTGCCAAAAAGGTCAATAGTGTTGCTGACGGTTATAGCGAAGTCGATACGACCGCACTCAACGAAGCTCTTGCATCCGGCAATCTTGAAGCGATACACAAGCAGACACGCGCCATCGCTCAAAGTGTACTCGCGATGAAGAAAGCCGAGCAAGCATTGTCAGCTATAATCCCGGATGCTCACACTTGGCACGAACAATTCACGCTTGCAGAACTGCAACAAGTGTATGCCGCCGTTGAATCGAAACTCGCGAACATATCGACACTTCCATTATACGAGCAAGTCAAAGCGATTGAGAAAGAAATCAAGTGGGTATCTGACCCTACATATCTGAAGCCGCATAAGCAATATCCGACTTGGAATGTAGCTCAAGATGCTTATATGAAGAAGCTCGATGAAGTCAAGAAGCAAATCGCAGTAGCGGAGGCGAAAGACGCTATTGACAAACTGAAAGTGTATGTCGCTTCACACCCGAAAGCCACTACGGTCGCTAATGCTGTCTTGGAAGCAGAATTGTTGCTTGCATCCGGCGGCGATATGCTTACGATTAAAGCGAAGATTGACTACGCCCAAAAACGAAAAGAGCTACAAGAAAAAGCAGCAGCGCAAAAAGCTGTCAAGGGTAGCAAAATCGGTGAAGTCACATTTAAGGAGCTATCAAAAAAGCGACAAAAAGAGTTGCTCGATGATTACAAAGTCAATACAGTAGAGGGCATGGATGATGTGATGCGTCCAGCTACTGAAGAAGCATGGAAAGGACTTATCGAAGAAGAACGTATGTTGCTCACTAAATATACGCAGACATATAGCTACCTCAACGAGCCATTGCGTAATATGTCATATTGTGGCGGACGAGCGAAAGATGAATATGACAATGATATGCCGAAAATAACAGCAGCTTTGAGCCGTGTTAAGACAAAGCAAGATATGGTCGTAAGGCGAGGTACAAGCGATTATTATATTCCGGAAATCGGCAAGAATTTGAGCCAAGCCGAAGTTGGCGATACGTTCATTGACGGCGCATTCTTATCAACGGCGTGTCACCGAGATAAGGGATTCGGCGGCTCTATTAATATGATTATTTTGATACCGAAGGGCGCACAAGGCATATTCGCAGAACCGTTCACTCATTACAACGCTGGTTATTATGACTATCAGACCCGAATATGGAACGGTACTGAAAAAGTGGGGTTAGGAGGTGAGTTTGAATGGATAGGTCAGCGCGGCAGTAGATTCAAAGTAATTAGAAAGAGCGGCAAAAATTTATACTTAATGTTAATCGGTCAGCAGTTCACACAGCCAACCGGCATGACGAAGTAAGACAAAGGGCGCATAATCGCGCCCTTTGCTACTTGTAGTATTTCTGATAAAACTCTTTGAAGCCGGAAACGGCATCTTTCATTGAGTATGCGTTTTTCGCATAACGATTGAATAACATCGCTTTGAGCGTGACCGGGATTTTATCGAACTTCGAGAAGTCACGCAGTCCGTAAGTCAGATAATCCGAAAGGTACTCGGAAATCGAATCTGAATCATTCGCAGAATCTTCAACCCACACTCTTTCATAATCCCATAATAGAGCTTTATCGCCCTCGTATGGATTATTCTTTTCGCCGTGGTAGTAACGGCATAATTTGAGTAATGAATCTTTGTGCATAGTGCTATATCTCCTTGTCAAATTTATTCAAAACAGCATAACGAAGTGCAAACACTTCAATTTGACACGCAGGGCGTATGTTTTCAATCTTGAAATTAGCGCGTTCAGTAATTGATTTGTTACCGACTTCTTCTATTTCTCCTCTCGAATTGTATTTGATAAAATAACCCTCAGTCCAAACAAATACATCAGAAAGAAATGCCGGGTTGCGAGCAGCTAAAAAAGCTCCACCGCAAAAATTTTCATTTGAAAATGAATCCATATCTTATTTATTTGAATTTTTGAATGAAGTTTATCACGACTTTGAGCATATCTTGTGGAAGCATATTCAGTGCCATTTTTTGCATCTCAATCGGTATGCCCCAACGCGCTTCAGCTATTGAGCCGACTATTGCGCCGAGAGTATCAGAATCGCCGCCATAGCTCACGGCTCTACGGATAGCGTCTTCAAATGAATTGCTCTCTTTGATGATGTGAAAAGCGAGCGGCACACAGCCTTGACACGTTTCATCAAAAACGCCAGGGCGCGGCATGTCGTTTTCCCAATCTTGACCGTAATACAGTCCGCCGATTAGATTCACGAAGTTGTCTTTTTCGGGCATCTTACGGAATGTATAAATCAATTCGGCTGTGGCTATCGCTCCGATTATACCCTCTTGATGATTGTGTGAGCATTCCGCGCTTGCCATAGCGTTACGCATAACATCGCTTGCATCATTGAAAGCCCAAGCGACCGGCGACACGCGCATAGCTGCACCGTTTCCGAATGAATTGTACGGTTGGGGGTCATCGCTTTGTAGCCACCGAGAGAAAGAACCGCCATACGCGCCCATAGGACGCGGATATTTGCGACACCAATACAAGATGCTATCTTTGTAGCTTACGCCGCGTAGGATAGCGTCTGCAACGGCTACCGTGCATATTGTGTCATCGGTATAACTGCAATCTTTGTGAAAGAACTCGAAATTATAGTCATTCGTATTGTTGAACTCGAAACGAGAACCGGCAATGTCGCCTATTATTGCTCCTATCATTGTTTGTCTTTGTTTTTTATATTTGACATACGCTGCAATGCACCGATGCGGATAATGCAGCGTTTATTCTCGTAACAATCTTTGCCGCGAATGGCATTTGTGAGCGACTTGTATTTTATCCCGATTATATCATCGGGCACTTGAAGATATATCGCTTTCAGAGAGCCGAAATAGAGGTCAGTCATTCCCTCGTGTGGCTTTTTGAAGTGAACGTGTACGACTTTCGATGATTCCATAATTGCGTTGAATTTTAAGGTATTGCAAAATTACTCATTTCCTTGCGAATCCTCGCATTTCAGCCGTATAAATGTAGATTCTATCGACTGAAAGCGAGAAATGCGAAATAGGCTAATCTGACAAAGCCTATCAAATATTAAGTTTCGGATACATCAATGAGTAATATCGTTCAAGTGCGCGGCGATAAGCGGCAGTTTCAAGTGTGATTAACTCTTTGAGCCATCCTTTTGGGTCAGTTCCCCACGATTCTTCAATGCGTGCGAGTTTTTCATCATCGCATTCATTGCCGAGAGCGCAATGCAGGTCATCAATCCACGCTATCAAGTCAGAGTGATAATAATCCGGGTGCCACTTCTCGATGAAATCAGTTATACCGCTATCATCGAATATCTGAATCTCACGGTCATAGTAGGTTTTGCCGGAAGCGACATCGCGATATATCGTACCGTTGCTTATCGTTTTGATAACGTCAACTACGCTTATAACTTCGCCGGTTTCAATGATTAGTGCTTTCATCTTTCAGTCCTCCCAATCAATATCCGGGTCATTCAAAATTCGAGTTAGAATCTCACGACAACGTGGAGTATCAGCCTCACGTATGTACTGACGGATAGAACTACGGTATGTCGTTGAATATGCAAGCTCGATAAGTTCCTCATCATTTGCGGTGAGTTTTTCTTTACTGTCTGCCATTATGCTTGTTTTTATGGGCGAGAGGCAGCGGCTAACGCCACCTCTCGCGCCGGTTGATGATTTGTGTTAGATGTTGAATTGCTCGTTGAGAAACTGAACCATTGCGCGATTCTGCGGCATAAGAGCCGGAATATCCATTGAATCCGCTTTGTAGAGGTCAGTCGCGGCGTTATACAAGTCCCACGCTGAAAGGTGAGCCGATTCGTGATACTTCAGTAACAAGCTCTCGGTGAATTTCGTTATCTGCGCTTGATTGAGCGGATAGACGCGATTCTCTTTGATTGCCAGGTATGCAGAATCGCACTTGACGCGGATAGCTGTCAGCATACCGATGAGCAAGAGTGCTTGTTGTGCGCCGACTTCAATTTCTTTCATACGCTCGATTTTCTCACGCTCGGTAACGATGATTTTACGAGCGTCAACGAGCCACGATTTAACGACATCGAGAACTTGCGGAATCGTTATCGCCTCGCCTCGACCTTTACCGCGCTCGCTGTATGTGGCTATGTATTTGTCAGCACACAGCATCGTTTGATTATGGCATATCTTCACCATATTGCCGAATCCGACTTGAATGCCTTTCTGATGAAAAGCGACTGCGAGGTTTGTTGTCTTTTCCTCATCGTCAAAGTCCGTGATTCTGATGTTAGCGAAGACGCGGCGCAATATGTGAGCTTCAAAAGCTCTTTCGCCGTACTGTGCTTCGACTTGCGGAAGCAGCACAACGCCGGGAGTGCTACGGTCTTTGTTCTGCGCGGCGAAGAGGTCGTAAACCTCAACATTGTAGCCAAGATTGGTGCATTCGTTGATGAGCGTGTTAAGCAGCTCGAAGTGATAGATGCCACGGAGCGGTTTGCCGTAAACATCGTTTTCGCGGTGGGTACGCTCTAATTGAGCGAGTGAGAGCGTTTGAACTTTCGCCTTGTCGAAGTCAAACATCTTGTTTTCGAGAGTTGTTTCAGTAACCATTTGCGTTGTATTTAGAGTTATTATTTTACTTCTTTTAGCGTCACACAATCATAGTAACGACCCGATATGCTGAAGCTCTTATTAATGGCATTGATTAGCGATTTGATAGTTTTGGGCTTACGAGATATGCGAGAATCGCGACTATTGCCAATCTCCAATGTATAGCTGAAATATTCAGTCAATTCATCAAGAGTGCCGGACACTTCACGCTCACTTCTGATTGTGGAGCGAATGACGGTATATATCTTTTTCGTTGCCATGTCACTATGCTTTAGAATTTATCGACTGCCAAGCCTTTGGGATTCATCGAGAGTGAGAATCCGGCATCGGTGAGTTGCTTGATAACACTCGCGTTGCTCTGATGAATGAGAATTGCGTATGTGTGCGAGTAGTTATCATTGACCGGCACATTGAAAGACACGGTAATTGAGTTGCTTTTGCTGATGATGCCGATTGCTTCGGCGAGATATTCGGGTTTCATTTGCGTTGAGATTGAGGGTTGATGTTTAGAAGTCAGCTTTGAGTTTGAGAAGACGCAGGCACTCTTTCAATTCGCTGTCGGTGTACTTGCTTGCCATCTCTTTTGAGATGCAGTTGAGATTAGCGGCTAACTCGATAGCTCTCTCTCGGCTCACTTTGATTGTTTTCTTTCGCATTTTCATTTTCGTTATCTATTAAGTATTGTTTGATACTGCAAAGTTATAGACTATCCTAATAATAGGCAACTATTTTAGTGGCTATTTTTCAAGAAAATTTCGCTTAAATTCCTATTTTACTTATAGGTAGCGACTTGTGAGAAATAAAAATTGTGTAATTTTTCATAACCTAATAGGTATTATATAAAAATTTCTGCCTATCTTTGCGCGTACTGAATATTCAAACATCAATCGCACATTGCAATGAAGAAGAAATTATTGGCGGCATTGACCGCAAAATGTAAGCAATACGGACTTACACCCAAAGCAATCGAAGAACTCGTTGAAATCGGAGCTTCAGGCCTCACGGAAGAAGCTACCGATGACGAAATAGCCGCAAAAGTGGATTCGCTCGTTCCCTACGCAAAAGCGATGCAAGGGGAGATAACGAGGAAGTCACGCAAAAAATCATCTGCCAAGCCATCCAAAGATGAGGGCGACGGAGAGGAAGAAGACGGCGAAACCGGCGAAGATGACGAACCGGCATGGATGAAAAAAGTTAATGAACGACTTGAAGCACTCGAAACCGAGAACAAGACGCTCAAAGAAGAAAAAGCCAAGACGGAACGCGCCTCGCTTATCGCTGACAAGGCAAAGAAGCTCGGAATCCCCGAATATCTCGTAAAGCGAATGTCATTCGCCGAAGATGCTGACCTCGACAAGGAGCTATCCGACCTTAAACAAGACCTTGTTAACAACAATCTCATGCCGAAAGACCGTTCGCATGAACTCGGAACTTCTGAAGAAGAAGCGAAAGCGGCTGCCGAAGCCTGGGCGCAGACGCTCCCCGACAAAAAGTAAGGTCAATTATCAACTTCTAATTCATCAACCCTACAATGGCTATTGAATTTAAGACACAACAGATTCCGGGTCGTTTCCCGGAGATTTGGCGCGGTGAATGCAAAATGCTCCCCGGTGGCTTCAAGCCTGTGCAGGAATTTCCGAACGGAACAGTAGTGCGCCGCGCAACGCCTTTGTATGTCGATTTTGACGCTATGACTGCCGCAGTCTGCAAGACAGCGACTGTACTCAACGGCGGCACCACAAAGGAAGTGAGAGTCCCCAAAGGTCACTATTTCGTGAATGGTGACAAAATCATTAAGCACGGTGCAGATGCGCTCGGAGAAATTGACACTATCGACCGAAGCAACGATGCCTACGACATTCTGAAGCTCAAAGCGGCATACACCGGCATCAAAGCCGATGATGTCATTGCCGAGGGTATCGCAGACACCGAGGGCGAAGCAGCTACAACCACAAACCGTGTACGCTACACCCCCAACAACATCAACGGCGAAGACAAAGAGTTTACCGGGCGCGGACTGCCTACGCTCGATGCCGCTTACGAAGCCGTAGTACTCGTGCCGTCACTTCTCTTCCCGATGCTGCCGGAATGGTTAACCGGCATCGCGCTCAAAAACAACCCCAACATCATCTACATTAAACAGTAATCGCTATGCCACCTAAAGAATTTTTATATAGCTCCGTGTTCGGAGACCTCACAAAAGAGGTGCAGATTCGATTCGATGCTGCAAGCAAACTCAACAAGCAGCTTTTCGACCAAGTAATCTTCGAGCGATTCATGCACTGGGATGACCCCACAATCGAACTCGACTTTGAGGAGCTTATCGGCAAATACAATATCACGATAGCCGCACCGACTATCGGTGAAAATGCCGCCGAGCCGATTATGGGTACTTCGGGTGTTGAAACGCTCAAAGAAACGCTCGTAAATCACGCGCTCACGCTCCCGATGCTGATGAAGACCTATCGAAAGATTCTTTCGTTACTCAACAGCAATCTAATCAAAGACGAAGACAAAAAGAATCGCCTCATAAGCATTATGATGGGCGACATTCAGACCGTAGTCAATGCCGTTTACGGCAAGCTCGATATGATTTTCCTCGGCGCACTCTCGAATGAGGGCAAATTCGTCTTCGATGAAACGACCAACCCGGAGGGCGGTGTCAAAGGCTCTATCTCGTTCAATCAGCCGGGCGAGAACATCGCAAGCTGCAAAACCGCGTGGACGCTCGAAAACATCGATACCGTAGATTGTTTCGAGGACATTCAAGCGATACTTGACGCATCGCAGGATAAAGTCGCGCTTGCAAAGGCACTCCTTTCGCCCTCGCGAATCTCGTATATGTGCCGCACCAAGAAGATGAAGCAGTTGATTTGGGGCGCAGACAAATCATCGAAGCCGGTACTTCTCCGCGACATCAACGACTTCATGGAAACGAACAATTACCCGGTATTCGAGCCGATTCGCCGTATTGTCCGCATTCAGAAAGGGCGTGAGGCTATTCCTTACGCTCCTTGGAAGCAAGACAACATCGTATTCGTGCCTGCCGGCGAACTCGGCGTTGTCAAGAATGCCTACTCGGATTGTGAGCTGAAGCCGGACGAGGGAGTTTCATACTCCAAGTATGGCCGTATCGTCACTTCGCTTTGGAGTGTCGGTCAGAAAGAAGGCTCGAAGCATACCGAGTACACCAAAGCCGAATCACAGTCGCTGCCGGTCATAACCGAAATGAACGGCATCTACACCCTCAAAACCGTAGCATAGTAAAGCCGTGAAGAATCTCGAAGCGTTAAGCCACCTTTGCAATGCTATCGTGAATACCTTTTACCCGGATAGCGCGACACTCAAATTCGCGCTATTCAATGAGGGTATCGACCCACAAGCGGAAGCCACACCGAAAGATGCAACAATCTTTCGGGTGGCAATCCGCATTGTCATGGGTTATGTCGAGAGCAGCCGGAGCGAGAATGGCGTGTCAACTTCCGTTCGCGAAGATGCCGTGAAAGAATCGCTCGCTTTTTGGTGCAAGCAATACGGACTTGACGCAGACGAGGAACTAAACGACTATCTACGGACTATTGATGATGCTACTAACTTTTGGTGAGAATGAGAACAAACGGCACACTTCAATATCAGATAATCGTACCCGGCGAGGTAAACGAGTTTGGAGAGCCTACCGAAGCCACTACCGTATGGAGTGACCCGATAGCTTGCTCAATCAAAACGAACTCTGACAACCGCAAGGGCAAGTACGAAGACGGCGAGTTTCGCATGGCATCATTCACCGTGCTTATCGAGAATGACGAAACAGCACAGTTTGACCGCGTGAAGCTGACCCGGCACTCTGAAGAACTTGGCGAATATCGGGTAATGAACCGTGAGCCGCTGACAACTGTAGGACGCATTCAGATAGTTGTGTAATGGCAAAGACAACGCAGACACACGGCAAATACAAAGGCGTGTTGGTATCAAAGACCGACACACGCAAGCTGTATCAATCGCTGAAGATTAAGCGAAAGGAGCTTATAGCGCATATCGTTAAGCAATTTTCGTATATCGGCGAGGCTTGCATCAAAATTGCGCGTGAAAGCGGAGATTACAACGACATTACCGGCAATCTACGAAGCTCTATCGGGTATGTGATTCTCGTTGACGGCGAAGTTAAGGTGCATGGCGCGACAAAACAGTATTCCGGCAAACAAGGTAATGGGGCGCAAGGCGTGGCAGAGGGTCAAGCTCTCTTAAAGCGACTGCAATCTAAATTTCCTTGGGGCGTAGTGCTGATTGTGTGCGCCGGTATGGAGTATGCCGCTTATGTCGAAAACGTGCGTGGCAAAAACGTACTCGCATCTGCCGAACTCGAAGCCGAAAGACTACTTAACAAACTTCTCAAAGGATATATAACGCCACAATGACGAAAACGGAAATAGACTTTGAGCGTGACTTCTATACGCTCGTGAAGAACAGCAAACTTGGCTCTGCAATTCGTGGTAGCGTTTACCGAAGCGATATGCGCCCGGACAACGCTAATAGCGAAGATTTGGTTGTCAAGTTTCTTGCCGGGACTGACGAACAAGTGCAGTCCGGCACGATGCTCATTCACATCTATGTGCCTGACATTGCCAACAACAGCGGTCGCAAGGTCGAAGACAAAGCGAGAGTCGGGGTATTGGAAAGCGCGATTATTGAGTTTGTGAAGAATTGCGAAGACACCGAGTATCTGATTAAGTGTGACGGACTTCCGAAATCAACGGAACTCACCGAGAATATAGAGCAACATCTAATAGTAGCACGATTAAAATTTCAACGATTAACACAGTAAGATTATGAAACGTAAGAAAATCATTATGTCATGGTCGGAATGCCGTGTTGAAATCTGGCATACCGGGGAGAACGATGCAATGGCAACGCAACTCGTTTCGGTTGGCACGATAAACGACAAATCGACCTCGCTTGCTACTTCAGACGGCGAAACTCTGACAGCGAAAGCATCCGGCGGCAAGACCGTAGCCGAGGAAGAGGGCGAACCCGAAGTAACAATCACCACTCGCGTAAAGGAAATGGACTTCGACACCGAGCATCTCCTTACTGGCGCGGTTATCAGCACAGACGGTGACGAACTCGATGTTAATACCAACATCGTACAAGGCGAATTTTCGGTCAAAGTCACTCCGAAGAATATAGGGGCGCAGGGCATCAAAGCTCCCAAATGCTCCGTCAAATTCCGCCCCGGCTCTTCCGAGGAAGAAGGCTCGTATGTTGACCTCACATTCAAAGTCATCGAAACTGAAGCCGGACTCCTCTACAAGAAGTTTAGGGTCAAAAAAACGGACTGGGCAGACCCCACGTTTGCATCTGACCTTAACGCCGCGAAAGCCGCTGCCCCGGCAAAGCAGAACGCACCCGATGAAGCATAACACTCTGACAAGCGGAAAGACGCCCTTTCGAGTTGGAGGTGAAACTCGCACTTTGGCGCAATAGCTTAACGGTTAGAGCGACCTCAATATTAGAGGGATATGTTTGTTCGATTCAAACTTGTGCCACAACTTATAAACGCATCTGACAATGGAAAATAACTTCACTACGATAGAGAGCAAAGTAGCAGCCGCCATCCTTGAACGAAAGGTAGGCTCTATCGAGATAGAGGGCGTGACATACGAAATCGCGCCCCCCTCACTCGCTACGCTGATTCTCGTATCGGAAACAATATCGACACTCCCGACTTTCGACAAGCTCGACAAATCGCAGTGGCTTGACATAGTGGCACACTATGCGAAAGACTACAAACCGCTCGGCGACATAGCCGCGATTCTGATTCTCGGTGCAAAGAATCTGACCGAGAAACGAGAGCGAATCATCGAGAAACGTCGCTTTTTCGGACTTCTCAAACGCCGTGTCAAAGTCGTTGAAACGATAGACCGCAAGGCAGAACTTGCCAACGCTCTACTTCTGAACGTGCGCCCCTCGGTACTCAATGACACGATAATCGAGCGACTGAAGCAGAACGAGGCGGCAAGTTTTTTCGCCACTATCACTTCCCTAAGCGCGGTAAATATTCTAAAGCCAACAAAAGCGGAAGTGATAAACTGAACGACAGTATATGGGCATCGGTACTTGGAGTTGCAAAGATATTCGGCGTAAGCGAGAAATACGCACTTTACGACATTAGCTTTTTGAATGCTTTGCTCTACTGCCGCGCAATGCCGATGCCGGACGATACAAGTAACAAAGACGATTCGGATGCACCGCTATATGACGATAGCAAAGATGCTAACAACCCCGATAATTTCAATGATTTTGACAAAGACGAAGAAATTGAAGTAAAAGCGAGATGAACACGAATGACGGACTTTCCTATGCCGCGAGGGTTGATACCTCGGAATATGACGCAGCTCTCGACCACATGGCCGAGAAAGTCAGCGGCGTGACTTCGCAGATTGAGCAGGAAAGTGCGAGGATTCAACAGCTCATATCGTCTTCTATCCCGGAAGTTGACCTCAAATTTCTTCACGATGATACGCCGACATTGAACGCTATCGGCGAAGCATACGCGCATATAGCGCGAGTTATACGCGAGAACAACGAAGCCGTAGTTGAACTGCAAGATGCCTATCGCCACGTTACGGATGAAGCCAACAAATACGCGAATGTTCCCGGACGCGGCGAATATGTCAAAGAGCTACGACAGCAGCGCAAGGCGATTCAAGAAGTAATCGCGGCTCGCAAAGAAGTAATCGCGGCGGCACAAGCTGAAGAAAAAGAACTGCAAAAAAACGAGAAGTCATTAGTTGCAGCCGCCAACGCAGCCGAGAAACAAGCTAATTCCACACAGTCATTACGCCAGCGTATTCGTGAGCTTACAATGGAAGCTGCGGCGTTGCGAGATGCCGAGCAAGCACAAGGGCGTGAGATAGACAAGACTACCGGGCGTTATCGTGAAATCATCGAAGAACTCGGACGCTTACGCGATATTCAAGGCGACATACAAGCAGCCGGAAACGTATTTGCCAATGACGAAAATCAGTTTGCCGGAGTAATATCGGGACTTACCGGCTTATCGGGCGCGTTTTCAGCAGCACAGGGCGCAGTAGGACTATTCGCCGGTGAGAATGAACATCTCCAAGAAATAATGCTGAAAGTGCAATCCCTAATGGCTATCACAATGGGGTTGCAGCAAGTTCAGCAGACATTAAACAAGGATTCCGCATTCTATCTCGTAACGCTCAACTCGCTTAAACAAACGTGGAACAAGCTAATCGGAAAAAGTGCATCGGCACAGACACAAGAAGCAGCCGCCACAGCCACCGCGACAGCAGCACAGAACGCCAATACGACAGCGACAGCCGAGAATGCAGCAGTCACAGAAGCCGAAACAGCCGCACAGCAAGCGAACAATTCCGTTACGACTGCCGGAGCAGGCGCACAAGCGACCAACACAACTGCCACCAACGCGGCGACAGCGGCACAAAACGCTCACACCGGCGCATTGGTTGCCGGTACTGCCGCTTCAAAGGCAATGTCGATAGCAATGCGAGTGTTGAAACTCGCGCTTATATCGACCGGCATAGGCGCGTTAGTCGTGCTTGTCGGTGAACTCGTGTCGTGGATAGTTGACCTATGCACCGCCGAAGACGAAGCGGTGAAACATACGCAAGAGCTTAACAAAATCGAAGAAGAAGCCGCGAAGACCTACATTCAAGAGCAAATCGCACTTGAAGACAATATCAAGGCTTGCAAAAATTTCACCGGCTCGAAAGAACAAGAGAAAAAGAAAGTCAAGGAGCTTAACGACAAATACGGCGAAGCTCTTGGATATTATGATTCTCTCGAACAATGGGAGCGAGTATTGACCGAACGCGGTCCGGCGTATTGCGAGATGCTGCGGATGAAAGCCGTACAGCAAGGTTTGCTCAACAAGTATGTGGAAGCATACGTTGAAGCTCTCGAAATCGCTCACAAAGCCGAAAACGGCGAATTTGACCGAGGTTGGTATAATCCGGCTCGTTGGTTTGGAGAAAGCAACGATGAACGCCGGGCGCGTATCACGAAAGAAGCGCAAGACGAAGCCGATATGTGGAAAGAGGAAATGACTAAGCAGAAAGCGGAGCTTGAGGCATTTCAGGAAGAAAATCACTTCGATGTAGTTCACATTGACCCAAAATCCGGCGGCAAAGGTGGAAGCGGCAAGACTTTTGACCCGAAAGCCGCCGCACGAGAGCAACGCAAACTTCTTGCCGAGTATCAAGCCGAGGTGAAGAAATACATATCCGACACCAATAACGCAATCTCGCAAGCGATGATTGACGGCATGGAAGCCGGATATGCAAAAGAACTCGCTACGATACGCAAGAACGGAGCAGACCGCAAAAAAGCGTGGGAGCAATCGTTGCTTGAACTTGCCGGAGCTATGCGCGACAACGCACACGCAATATTTATGACGCAGAAAGGCGCGACTGAAGAAGCGTGGGAGAACTCCGAACAAGGCAAACGCTCGCTGCAAGATTGGGTGACTGAACTTCTGAAAAATAAAGATGTTGCCAACAATTACGCACAAGGTTTGACCGACATAGCCAATTCGGTAGAGCGTCAACTCGCGGAAGTCCGCACAAAGTATATGAATCAGTTAATAGACGAATTTGGCTCTTATGATGACAAATTCGACAAGCTGACTATCGAATGGGCGAAGAAGATTAACACTGTCGCATCAATCGCGCCGGACTTATTGCCGGAAGCAATGAAAAAAATGGAAGAAGCGTTTGCATCGCTGAAAGCTGAAGACTTCAAGAAGACCATAAATTGGGATGTTGTCTTTGGCGACCTCGGCAATCAGTCGCTTCAGTCATTGCAATACGCTCTCGACAAGGTTAGAACATACTTTAACCGCGAGAAAGACGGCATGAGCGTTGAGCAGATAAAGACATTCCAGGAGGCAATAACCGCAATGGAGAACGAGATAGCATCACGCAATCCGTTCACCGCCCTGCACAAGTCATTCAAAGACATATCAACATCAAAGGACGAGCTTGTGGCGGCACTCGCCGAAGTAGCCGCCGCGCAGTCGGTGTTGAACGATGCGGAATCCGAGTACAGAGCCGCATTGCTCGCAAAGAATGAGATTCTCGGTCAAATCGAAACCGGCGAACTCGCGCAAGACTGCCAAGAACTTGCAGACGCTAACGAGCGTGTCACAGCTTCAGAAAAGAAACTTACTGACGCGAAGACCAAGAGCCAACAAGCAGACCAACGAGTGTTGAACGCCCGGAACAATGTCACGAAGTCATACAAGACATTCGCGACACAGCTCAAATCTGCCGGAACGGTCGTTACAGACCTCGGCGGTCGTGCATCGAAGCTCGCTCGCATATTCTCCGGCGATATTGCCGACAGCATGGATAAGGCACTCGGCTTCATTGATGAAGTCGTGGACGCTGCCGGAGATGTAATCTCGGCAATCGGAGATGTCGGCAAGAGTGTGTCGAAAGATGTTGCACAGACAGCCGAAGCCGCAGGAACAGCGACACAAGCGACCGCACAAACGACCGCCACTTCAATATCGACAGTTGAGAAAGCGTCTATCATTCTGACCGTAATCTCTGCCGCTCTGCAAATAGCGACAGCGATAGCGAGCTTGTTCAATGACGATGAATCCAAGCAGAAAGAAATCGAGCGGCTGCAAGAGCGTATCGACCAACTGCAATGGGAACTTGACAATGCCGACACAGTACGATTCAAAGAGCGCGTAGGCGATGCCGTCAAGAAACTAAACAGCGTCTATCGAGCTACGACCGAGGAAGTGTTACACTTGCATCTATCCACACAGCAGTATTCAAATTGGTGGGTACGCACTCTCGGTCAAATGGTGTATCGTAACGAGATTTACGAGAAATCCATTCAGAAGCTCGCAGACGCATACGCCGGTGTCGGATATACCGCTGACAAAGCTCTCGGCGGCAAGAAATATGAAGAATCGCGCAAACAGATTGAGAACCTTGCCGAGCAACAAATCTTGATTCAACGGCAAATCAATCAAGAGCGCGACAAAAAAGACACCGATAACGGCAAGATTGAAGATTGGCAACGCCAAATTCAAGAGATAGCCCACGAAATGGCCACTATCATCAACGAGATGTTAGAGGACATTATCGGTGGCAGTTCTGCCGACATTTCAAAGCGGCTCGGTGACGCATTCATTGACGCGGCCGCACAAGGCGAAGACGCAATGGAAGCGTGGCACTCGACCGTCAAGGACATTATAGCCGACATCACGAAACGAATGCTTATATCGAAACTGATAGAAGAACCTATCGGGCAGATATTCGACAAATACAAGACGAAGTGGTTTGGCTCTGACGGTCGATTCAAAGGCATTGACAACGTGATTAACTCGATGAACTCCCTATCCTCGGACTTGAACGAAGTCGGCTCGAACTTCATGCAAGTATGGCAGAATATGCCGGAAGATTGGAAGAAGTGGTTTGCACCGTTAGACGATGCCGAGCGTGAGGGTACGCAGAAAGGAATCGCCACAGCGTCACAAGACAGCGTAGATGAAAACAACGCCCGACTGACAACGATTCAAGAGCATACATATACGCTCGTGCAAGGCGTGAAAGAGCTTAACGCCACCGGTAACAAGCTACTTGAAGTCGCTACCGGCATCCGGGAAAACACCAAAGAAACAAACGATAAGCTCAATGATGTAAAAACCGATGTGAAAGCGATAAAAAGCAGCGTTGACGAAATCGAAAGTCGCGGACTTAAAATCAGGACATAATGAATCAGCTAATACAATCCATACAACGAGATTGGCTCAAAGCCAAGTCAAAGGCGCAAGCTCAATGCGAGAGAGCCGGGCGGCATGATGTTGCTCGGAAGCTCGCCGAGTGTCAGATGTTCGCCGGTTATGAAGACCTCCCGGAATTGGTGCGTCTTATGTTCTCGGCACAAGGCAGAGAGTTTATGACCTCGTTTGAGTTTCCGAAGCTCAACACGTTCCGCAAGTTCAAACCGTACAACCCGGAACGCCTCGGCGTGTATATCGACTTCGGAGAAATCACGCTCACCGATACCCAAAATGTCTTTTTGGTGGGTGATACCACAGCCGTAGTGAAATGCCGGAAAACCGCAGCCTATACGGTATGCCTTATGTGTGGCGCGAAAGCTACTGTGATAGCTTCCGGGTATAGTGTGGTGAAAATCGAGAATGACAAAAAATCACAAGTCGCGATAATGACACAAGACAACGCAAAAGTATTATGATGTTCAACAAACTTTTGATAGACGGCAAAGACGCTTACGCCGAATATGGCGTATTCGTTGAACAGTACGGGTACAAGGCACTCGTACAGATGCCCTCTTTCAAAAAGTTGGAATCTACCGAATGGGATGAGTATGACGGCGAGGAAACCGACCTCACAAGTCCGATTCTCGACACAAAGACATTCGCGATTCAGTTCTGCATCACTGAAATTGATATGGTCGACAATCTTTTTGAATTGCTGTCGGACAAATCATATCACACATTCCATTTTGCAGAACTCTCCAAGTCTTACAAGTTGCGACTTGTCGGAAACCCCTCGCGGTCGGCTCTGATTCATCTCGGCAAAATATCGGTCAACTTCGCAGATGACTTCCCCCCGGTCGTGCTTAACGACTTCATTAATGAAGATGATTTGGACGATTCCAACATCATATTGAATCATAAGCCGTATGCGACAGCTCCAGCCGGATTCAAGCAGAAAGGCTATGAACTTGACGATATAGATTTTTCTCGCTTTGGAATCTATGTGCTTGACGGCACCGATGACAATATAGAGAAAGCTCCGAATGTAAGGGCGAATCTTACCGTCAATGTCAAAAACTCGCCGGGTGTCGTGTATGACAATGACTGGGTAATGTATAAGTCGAAAGATGTAGGACTGAAGTTGTTGATACACGCTCCGAGCATTTCGGACTTTTGGCAACGGTGGTACTCCTTTTGGGCGGTCGTATTGAAGCCGGAATCGCGAAAGTTATATATCGACAACCCGATAGATGAGTTCGAATGTCACTATAAGAGCAACAGCGTGACGAAGTTTGACATTCGGCGCAATGGCTCGGTTTGGTGCGAATTTACCACTACGCTCACATTCACGAACTGCCGACCTCTCGGCAATTATTTCGTGCTTGCAACCGAAGACGGAGAGATAGTCATTACCGAGCCGGGAAGCGAGGATGTAGAAATTAACTTGAAACTACACGAATAGATATGGGTGCAATAAGAAAGAAAATATCGGAGCTTACTCCGTCAACCGCATTCAACGGCTTGTGGACTATCGGCGTTGACGCTCTTAACCGAAGCGTCCGAGTGTCGCTGCAATATATCGCTGACACTATCGCATCGCTCAAATCGGGCGTTGAAACCGCTATCAACAACGCCGACAAAGCTACTCAACGAGCGAATACAGCCGCCACGAATGCCGATAATTCACGCAAAGCCATTGAAGCCAACGAGCAGACCCGACAATCGAATGAGCAAACACGACAGTCAAACGAGCAGACGCGAAAGAATAATGAAACTACACGCATCAATAATGAAAATGCCCGGAAACAAGCCGAGAATGCTCGCGTAACCTCTGAATTGAATAGAGTGACAGAACACGCCACTCTAAAGAAGAATGCCGAAGACGCTACGAAAGCCGCCAACGATGCCGCGAAGAGTGTTGACGATTCAAAGGAAGCCGCCGCAGACGCTACGAAAAATGCTAATGCTGCAGCCACTAACGCCAACAATGCAGCTACGACCGCGAACAATTCAGCTAAAGAAGCTGACAAACAAGCCGGTCGAGCAAAAGAGCAAGCCGACAATCCCCCGAAAATGGGCGAAAATGGTAATTGGTGGAAGTGGGATGAAACAGCCAAAAAGTATGTTGATACCGGCATTCTCGCAAAAGGCGGTGTGCTTTATCCGTCATTTATCGTTGATGACAGCAATATGCACCTCGTAATGTATTATCAAGACCAAATCGCCGAAAATCAATTCATTCTCGACAAGGAAACAGGTCACTTAAAATTCATATATCAGTAATCTATGCCAGGCAATTTATCAATCGACTTAGGAAAAGTCGCAATATCGCCCAAAGGCGCATATTCAACAGCGACAACATACGAGCGTTTAGACCTCGTTTCACACAACAACGGCGCGTATTTGTCTATCAAAGACGGCAACACGAATCATGCCGTTACCGATAAGGCATGGTGGTTTTGTGTCGTTTCCGCAGAAGAAGCACTCACGGCGGCGGCAAACGCCAACGCAGCAAAGGAACAAGCGTTGCAAATGGCGAATGCAGCCAACACAGCCGCCGGAAACGCTAACACGCAAGCCGCAGCAGCTTCAGCGGCGACAATAGCAGCCAACACAGCCGCAGAAGAAGCACTCACGGCGAAAGAAGAAACAATCTCGGCTACGGAACTGTGTCAAGCGTTGATTGACGCAGCTTCACAAGTAACATCGCTTGGGTTGCTTCCTACCGGCATGACGGTTGAATACCCGGAAGAGCTGACACTCGGAAATCTCGCCGAGATATTCATACGCGCCAAGCTCCAGCCGGGATATTCGCTGCCGAACATTATGTATCTCGGCGACAATAACGCCGTGTCAGTCGCGCCGGACGGTCGAATAACGATAAATCACGAGGGTGTAAGCGTGATTCACGTTATACCGACCGGCAACACACAGCTATACAAGACAATCTCGATAAGAGTTAAGTGCGCCGGACTTGCATTTGTCAAGAATCGCAATACCGCAATGTTACTCTCTTCGGGTAATTTCCTATTCAACTAACCTCTAAATATTTATATATGGCATTAACATCAGCACAAGAAGCAGTCGTTATTCAGATGCTTGCAGCGTTTGAGGGCGGCAAACGCATTCAAGACTTGCCGGAAGTTGACGGCACCAATCCGTTCAATCTCGTAACTCACGTTATCGACAAAGACGGCGAAAGCAAGAAAGCCGCGCTCGCGTCTATGCTCCCTTATTTGGAGAGCCAATGCGCCTATGGCATTGAGCGTGATAAAACCGTATCATCTCCGGCTTGCACCCGAATCGGCAACGCGGACTTGCACCGCTCGCTCCCGATTCACAACCGCATGAAAGGATGCTTGCTCAACGATGACGGCGAAGTTGTCGAGTATCTGCCGCCGGAATCGTGGCTCGGCTCTACTCGTGACGGCTCACGCGGTCAAGTAATGGTCGAAATCCCCGACCACTACCGCAAGTTTGAAACAAGCGGCAACAAACAGCGCGTGAAAATCTCAGAACACCCTCTGCCCGGCTATCATCACGTTCCGAAAATGTATATATCGGCATACGAAGCGGCATTGCAGCGTACCGGCAACAAACTTTCATCAGTCGTGAACGATTCTGCCGACTTCCGAGGCTGCGGAAATCAAAGTGCTTGGGATGGCACATGCCGTTCGGCACTCGGTCGCCCGGTTACTGGCATCAGTCGCACAAACTTCCGTGCTTACGCTCGCAATCGTAAAGCCGGAAGCACGGAATGGAACTGCATGACCTATGAAGCTCAAAAGACGCTTTATTGGTTATTCGTTATCGAATATGCCACGCTCAACAGCCAAGCTGCATACAACCCCCAATTAACTTCGGAGGGCTATCGTCAAGGCGGTTTGGGCGATGGCGTGACTACATGGGATTGGAACAGTTGGAGCATTTTCAATGGAAACTATCCTTTCATTCCATGTGGGTATACAGACCACCACGGCAACAAGTCTGGCATCGTAGATTACTACCTATACACCGAAAACGGTGACTACATTGACACCTTTACAGTGCCTCGTTACCGTGGCATAGAAAATCCTTTCGGACACATTTGGAAATGGACTGACGGCATCAATATCCGTATCAGTCCCAACGCTCCGACCGGTGACGGATTAAGCAAAGTGTTCGTATGTGATGACCCGGAGAAATTCACCGACAGCAACTACAACGGCTATTCGCACGTTGGCAACGAAGCTCGAAACGAGGGATATGTCAAAGAGATAATCTTCGGAGAGTACGGCGAAATCATGCCGTCTGTAAGCTCCGGCGCAGGCTCGACAACGTATTTCTGCGACTACCACTATACTAACATTCCAAGTGCTGAAACTCTGCGCGGTGTCCTTTTCGGCGGTCATGCGTATAACGGCGCGTATGCCGGTTTTGCGTATGGGAATACGGCTAACGCGCCCTCGCATACGAATGCGAATGTCGGGTCCCGTCTTTGCTTTTTCCCAAAAGCGTAACACGGCACGCCGCGCCCCCGAAAAACGACAAGTAACATAATAATCAACAACGCAATATGGAAAATAAACAAGGAACAATCGAAAACAAAGAGAGATTCGATGATGGCTCGCTCGACTTCCTCCAAATCCCGGCTGACGAAACAAACAAGCAGTTCAACTGCAAAGAAACGAATCAGCAGAATCTAATCAACACAACCTTTTGGGTGTGTGACTTCTTCGAGGGAATGAAAACGAAGTTTGGCGAGAATCGCGTCCTCGTGAAAATCAAGATGAATCTTGATGACCCGGATAAAGACGCACGAAAGTTCTTCACCAACTCGCGTGATATTCGGTACGTTCTTAACGAGATTAAGAAGCGCAATGCGTTTCCTCGCAGAGTGACGCTGAAAGTCACCGGCAACCGATATTACTTCGAGTGACGATATAAGGTTGATTGCTCTTGCGGTGTCCTTTTCAGCGGTAATGCGAATAACAGCGCGAATGCCGGTTTTGCGTATGCGAATACGAATAACACGCCCTCGAATACGAATGCGAATGTCAGGTCCCGTCAATGATTTTCAATCTGGTAAAAAAAACTACTCAAAACTCGGAGCAATGACCGTGCCACTTGGCAAAAAACTTCACCTCAAAACGGAGTTAGTAGGCAGCGTGGAGCAATTCACGCCGCCGAAAGCCCCAATAATGAAAAGCAAAGCTAATGAAGCGAATCGGAAATCTATATGAGAAAATAATCTCGTTGGAGAATCTGCAACTTGCCGATGAAAAGGCAAGGCGCGGCAAGATTAATTCCTATGGTGTAAGACTTCACGACAAAAACCGTGAAGCCAACATCATCGCGCTTCACGAGCAACTGAAGAATCGGGCGTTTGTCAATTCGCCTTATTCGACATTCACAATCTACGAGCCGAAAGAGCGTTTGATATTCCGACTTCCGTATTATCCCGACCGCATTTTGCACCATGCGATTATGAATGTGTTAGAGCCTATATGGGTATCGGTATTCACGACCGACACATACAGTTGCATCAAAGGGCGAGGAATACATGGCGCGATGCGGAAAGTCAAGAAATCTCTACGCGACAAAGAGAATACACGCTATTGCCTGAAGATTGATGTACGCAAGTTCTATCCGTCTATCGACCATGACGTGCTTAAACAAGTAATCCGGCGTAGAATCAAGTGCGCCGACACGCTTAAACTTTTAGACACGATAATCGACAGTACGGATGGTGTGCCTATCGGCAACTACCTAAGTCAGTACTTCGCTAATCTTATGCTCGCTTACTTCGACCATTGGATTAAGGAGGTCAAGCGCGTTAGGTATTACTTCCGATATGCCGATGATATGGTATTTCTATCATCAAGCAAGGAAGAATTGCAAGCGTTGCTCAAAGAGATTAAAGCATATCTCGCTACGCTCAAACTATCGCTTAAAGGCAACGAACAAGTATTTCCGATAGCGGAGAATCGAAACGACAAACACGGTCGAGGTTTGGATTTTGTCGGATTTGTCTTTTATCACAATCAGACGCTAATCCGTAAAGGCATAAAGAAGAATTTTTGCCGTGCCGCCGCTCGGTTGAACAAGCGTAACGACATATCGGCCGCCGAATATAAACAGCGTCTTTGCAGTTGGTTCGGCTGGGCGAAAGTGTGCAACTCGAAACATTTACTCAAAACTATAATTAAACCTCAGTTTTATGAAACGTGCATTTTACGATGAAATGCCTTCAACCTTGGAGGCTGTCGGCAACGGAAGTTATCTCTACCGTTGGGACATTCAAGAAGAAGAAAAGACCGTCACCGAACATTCGACCTCTGACGGCGAAACAGTCACAGCACAAGAGAGCAGCAAACAATACTCGTGCTTTGAAGTCACGATATGGTCGCCGGTGTCAAGCAACAAGATTCTTGAAGCCGTCATCGCCGCTATGTGGCCTAATAACCGTGAGCAGAAACTAATCAACGACTACAACGCCGCCACGCTCGGATGCTTCGGCACAAAATCCGGCGAGAAAGCACAGTCAGCTATCAACGCCTATAAAGCATTCCTCACCGAGCGAGATGCTATCAAGGCACAAGTTGACGCGGACTGTGAATCATTAAACATCGACTAAAAACTCAATCGTATGGTAACGCTGCATTTCAATGACAAGACGCTCAAAATCCATGAGGACGATAGTTCTTACCGCTATCGCGCCCTCATGGAGAAGCCGACATTAACGCTGAAATTCTCTATGCCGGAATTTATCGAAATCCCGGTTGGCGCGTGGTGTGAGTATCAAGGCGAGATATACACACTCAACAAGCCGGAGAATTTCAAGAAGCAAGGCTCTCGTAGGCTCGAATACACGCTCACACTCGGCGACCCCTCCGAATTGCTCGGCGAATACAAAGTGCGAAACAATGTTGACCGCCGTTTGAAGTGGTCTATGTGTGCCAAGCCTCGCGAGTTTGTTCAGATAATAGTTGAAAATCTCAATCAACGCGCCGGTGGCGGTTGGAGTGTCGGAGAGTGCATTGATGCAACAGAAAAAACGATTGAGTTTAATCACACATACTGCGATGCAGCGTTGCAGAGTGTGTCGGAAGTGTTCAATACAGAGTGGGAAATAATAGGTAAGGTGTTTCACCTCCGTAAAGTAGAATACTTCAAAGATGACCCCCTGCCGCTCGGCTATGGAAAAGGCAACGGATTCAAACCGGGTGTCGGACGCTCTACCGAGAGCGGACAAAAGCCGGTCAAGCGTCTTTACGTTCAAGGTGGCTCGCGAAATATAGACCGCTCCAAGTATGGTGCGCCCGACTTGTTGTTACCCAAAAGTCAGACGCTCGAATACGAGGGGCGCGTCTATAAAGCAGACGATGACGGCTACTTCATAGAGCGATACGACAAAATATCTTCAGCTCGAAAAGAAGACAGCCTCGATTGTTCGGAAATATACCCCTCGCGTGTCGGCGAGGTGACTTCAGTCGTGACAGTAGATGCCGCGAAAAATTGGTATGACTTCGTGGATAACACGATTCCGGCAAATCTCAATTTCAACGACTATCTTATTGAGGGCGAAACGGCAACAATCGTCTTTCAGAGCGGAATGCTTGCCGGTGACGATAAGCAGTTTGAATTTAAGTACGACCACGAAAAAAGACGTTTTGAAATCAAGCCGCAGGAGATTGACGGCGTGACGATGCCGAATGCGTCTTATAAGCCGCAAGCCGGTGACAGGTACGCCGTGTTCGGAATCATGCTGCCTAATGAATATATCCGCAACGATGCCGACAAATCCGGCGCATCATGGGATATGTTCCGCGAAGCAGCGCGATACTTGTATGAGAATGAAAACCCGAAATTCACCTTTAGCGGAGAGCTTCAATCGCTCTACACAAAGAAGAATTGGCTACGCATCGGCTGTCGCCTAAAAATCGGTAGCTACATTCTCTTTACTGACGAACAATTCGCGCCGGACGGTGTGCCTATACGAATCGTAGGCATTAAAGAAAACCTATCATCTCCGTATGCGCCTATCATCACTATCTCGAATGAATCTCACGGCACAAACATCACCTCAAAGCTGAATGAAATCAGCCAAAACGAAGTGAAAATTGAAGAATCGCACAATGACGCGATACGCTTCACAAAACGCCGTTTCCGCGATGCTACGGAAACAATGTCAATGCTTGAAGATGCCTTACTCGACAACTTCACGAACTCTATAAACCCGATAGCGGTACGGACAATGCAGATGCTTGTCGGTGACGAAAGTTTGCAGTTCCGATTCATTCAGAGCCGAACATCGCAAACATCGGTCAACCTCAACATCACATACAACTATGAAACGAAGCGACTCAACTGCCCTCACGGATTCTTACAACACCTGACGCTCGGCATTAACACGCTCGCGCCCTCACATAAGCCTAACGAATATCTCGTTTGGGAGATGAATGCTTATCAGTCGCCGCAGCTTACTGACGGTGCGAAGCTGTATTACCTGTATGCAAGAGTGCATCGCACAAATACCGCGCTCGTAGGCTCGTTCCTATTGTCGCCTACTGCTATCGGAATGAAGCAAGAAGCGAATTATTATCATTTGCTCGTTGGTGTCTTAAACAGCGAGTATGACGGTGAACGCAGCTTTGCGACACTCTACGGATTCACGGAGATTCTGCCCGGTCGCGTCACAACTGATAAGGTTGTTTCAGCAGACGGCAACAGTTTCTTTGATATGCTCGCCAACGCATTCAAGCTCGGCAACAAGCTCCGTTTCAATATTGACGGAGATAACAAACTTGTGCTTAACGGTACTATGGTGCAAAGCGAGAGCGGCGATGAATTTCCGGTGCCTTGCTATCGCGGCGTTTGGAATGCGAGAACGACATACTACAAAGGTGACCTTGTTTCATACAATGACGGCAAAGGCACTTCAATGTATATTTGCATCGCTCCGTCGTATTGTACCGGGCGAACTCCAGGCGGTGACGGTAATGCGTATTGGTCGTTATACGCATCTCAAGGCACAAACGGCGATTGGAGCAAGCTAATATATCGCTACTCTATCGACAAACCGGCAACGCCGGTTGGCAATTCGCCTGCCGGTTGGAGCGACACGCCCGATAAAGATATTATCCAATTCTCCCACGGCTCGACATTCGCGGTTAAAAACGGCTTCCGTGTATCTCCAGCAATAACTGACGGCAATCTCACAAAGAACCGAATCAGTTTCACAACCTGGACAGCGAATCAGACAGTAGCAATCGAGCTTGTTGTTTCATCAGAAGAAAACTACGACTTCGGCATTCTCGGTTTACTTGACAATGCCGAAATGACACGCACGACAAACTATGCAGCGAGAATCAGCGGTCAGACCTCACAAATCTTCTATGTCAACGTGCCGACTCCGGGTAGTCACTTTGTAGAAGTCGGATATGCGAAAGATTCCTCAACATCAAAGTATGATGATTGTGTTAAATATCGAATAATCACAGTTGAAAATTGTTGGGTGTCGGTAGGTCGTTTCAACGGAATGTCGGATGATGTCGGTGTGTGGAGTGTGCCAGTGCCGTTCTCAATCGACACGACCGATACGGAGCGTATATATTTGTTGTCAGATACTGACACAGTACCGAACACTCCCTACAGCGACCAACACACAGATGACTATGTGCCTACACGAACAACTGAAACGTATAATGCCAATCAAACATACAATTCCGGCGATATTGTACTTGGTAGCAACAATCGCCCATACAGATGCAAGACCAACAATTTGACCGGCATTGCGCCGGTAACTCAAATAAACGGATTATGGATGCCGAATTTTACTCATTGGGAAGTCGTAAATGATTGGACTGACAATCCGAGCGGCGTTACATATTCGCGTCAGTACGAGTTTGAATCAGTACGCTACAAGCGTGACGGAGTGTGGGGCGCATTCTCAACACCTACGCTTTGGTTACGATACGCACTCAACGGCGACTTCACCGAATACAGATATGCCGTGAATGGCTCAAAAACAGTCGCTCCGGCTCTTTCCAAAAACACTCGCAATCCGAGCGGTTGGGGCGTAGAGCAACCGACACTCGACACGCTGCAATATATGTGGCGCACATACGCCAAAATATCCGGCGAAACAAACGAATTGTTATCCGAATGGGCTACGCCGGTACGAGTTACGCCTTATGACGGCGTTGACGGCAAGCCGGGAAAAGACGGCAAAAGTCCTGTATTGGTTTTCTGCGGAAAATATGACAGCAAGAAGACATACTACGGCAACGAGCATCGTTTGGACGCGGTGAAGTATGGCGATACATTCTACATCGCCCGAATTGATGCTGGCACGTTCTACGATGTCGCGCCGGATAATACATCTAAATGGAACTCGTTTGGAGCGTCTTTTGAAAGCATCGCAACTAATCTACTTTTGGCAGAGGGTGCAAATATCGGCGATTGGTTTATTAAAGCCGGTCAGATAGTTTCAACTCTTGACGACACAAGCAATAACCGAATCCTCATGCAAGTCGGTAGATATAGCGGCAATACATTCATCTACGAGCCTAAAATCATTCTCGAATGCTCATCTTCGAGCGGCGATTATATGATGCCTGGAGAATCGAGCCGAGGGGCAATTATCACGTTAGACGCTACACGCGGAACTGTGGAAGCTCGCTCTAAAACCGATTATGATGTTAGCTATATGTCGCCATCAGGCATATTCGCAAACCGTGCCGGTACTGAAGCGATGTCGGCTACAACCGGGCGAACATTCCGTGCGTCACTTGTCGGACTTGGTCGTGCAAATGTAAACAAAAGTGAATGGTCGTTAGATAAGTTAGGAACGCTCGTAATGGGTGTTTACGGAAGCTCGTACAATAGCGGTAACGCAATGGCAGTCGGAGGATTCTTTGACAAGCTGTATGCACACGGACTTATACTGCATCGTATGGCTATAAGTGGGGAAAATGTGACTAAATATTTGAACTACAATGATACTATGGTAGTCGGTTATACATCCGATGCCGCAACGGTGTATCTTCCGGCAAACCCATACGAGGGTCAAGTTATATTTGTAAAACAATGGTGGTCGGGATATATGCGATTCAGACCGCGAACCGGGCATTGTATATACGATGACCATACCGAAAACGAATATTACGATTTTGGCGAAGGGTATGCCGGTATGTTCGTCTTCTCTATCGGATATGTAACTTCAGGGAATACAACTACAAAAAAAGAAGCGTGGCTTGTATCACGTTGGAAATACTAATCATTATGACTGAATACGGATACATCGAAGACGGCTATCTGAGAGCCATAGAAATCAAACCGACAATATATAACCGCAAACGAGAAGACGGCACAGTGGAAGCCGTTGAAGTTTCGGTTGAAGAACAAATCGCAGAACTGCCCGAATCGTGGAAGCCGGTTGAGCTGATAGACGAATCTCAAATGATTTCAGATGATGAAAACTACATCATCGTAGCTATACCTTACGATGCCGGGGACTGCATCAAGTTTCGCTATGAACGTAAGTTTGACCGACAGCGAATCAAAGCTGAAATAGCGGCGTTAAAAGACTCGCTCGCATCAACTGACTATCGCGTGACTAAGTGTTATGAAGCATCGTTGCTCGGCAACACTCTTCCTTACGACATAGTGCAGTTGCACTCTGAACGACAGCAAACACGCGACAAAATCAACGAACTTGAAGCATTATTGCCGGAAGAATAAAATTTTTTGGCTCATTGTAGTATCTATTAGGTATTATTTCCCTATCTTTGCGTTATAATCGACTTTATCACAATCAATGGAACATCAGTCTTTACACGAAGCCACGCAAGCGTTGCTCTCATCGCTCTTTAGTGACTTCTATATATCAATGCAATGGTGGATAGGCTTCGCAATAGCTCTCATATTCGCAGACCTCCGTTTCGGCATTATGGCTGCAAAAAAACGAGGTGAAAAAATACGAGGCTCGCGTATGCGCCGCCGCACGATGAATAAGATACTTGACTACGGATGTTGGCTTTTCGTGGCTTACACTTGCCGTCATTCCGTTGGAGTTGTTTTTGGTGTCCCGGTCGTTTCGGTAGCGTGTATTCTATATGTTTATCTCAACGAGCTTTCAAGCGCAGGTAATAACTACGCTGAATATAAAGGACTGCCTTGGCGCATAAACTTCCGGAAGTTACTATCCGGGCGGCACGACTTGGAAAAAGCATTAGAAGAAGTTGAACCTAAAAAAGATAACAATGGCGAAGATTGAAGAACTCATACCCTTTGTGCTATATTTTGAAGTCGGTTTGAGCCGCGCACATTTGGGGCTTCCGCTTGATGCAATGTTTCAACAAGCGAAGAAAACCGGCTTTGCTAACGACCCGGACGATAGCGGCGGCGCGACAATGTGCGGTGTGACAATCGGAACATTTGCGGCTTATCGCAAGTCACAAGGTCATAAGACAACAACAGTAGCCGACCTCAAAAACATCACTTATCAAGACTGGAGAGCGATAATGAAAAAGCTCTTTTGGGATAAGTGGCAAGCTGACACTATCGAGAATCAAGCTATCGCAAACATACTCGTTGATTGGGTATGGGCGAGCGGCAATAACGGCATCAAAATTCCGCAACGCATTCTCGGCGTTACTGCCGATGGTATTGTGGGTGCAAAGACACTCGCCGCGCTCAAATCAGCAGAGCCGCGTAAACTATTCGAGCAGATACACGCCGCAAGGCTGAAATTTGTCGATGACATTGTAGCTCGTAAGCCATCGCAAAAGAAATTCATTCGCGGTTGGAAACGCCGCATCAACGCAATCACTTTTAACGGACTGAAATATGATTAAGAACCGAATTTTGCCGTTCTTGCTCGCTATGCTCATCGCAGCACTCTCGGAATCGTGCGGAACAACTCGGAAAACCGCTCAAATCTCGACCGAGCAGCACATCACATCATCACAGCACGAAGACCGTCACAGCGAGAATCAGAACAAAGAAGCCGTCAATCTCTCGCAGAATATCAACGAGATTACCAATGCCGTTATTGAGTTTACGAAAGTTGAATTTAATGACGGCACAAGCGAAACCGACACAACGCAGACTTCCGGCGATACTCCGATGCCTAAACCCAAGAATCGAGAGAGCAAGAAACCTCCCAATAGTCACAGCGGCATAAAATCAATCACGACCGGGCGAATCGACTTCAATAACAATCGAACCAAAAAAACCGATGCCGACATAACGACTGAAGATAAATCACAGTCCGATGAAAGCATAGATGCCAAACGTGACGAAGACAACGCCACCGATACGGAATCTGAAGAAAAGCCAATACGCGGATTCATCTACTATGTAAGCACTATTACCGGCGCAATAGCCGCGTTTATCACATTGTGTTTCATTATTCGTAGGTTACGCCGCCGTCTATCTCATAAAGATTAAGTGAGTTAGTTTAATAATATATTGAATGAGAGCCACGTTGAGAAACGCGACTTATATTTGAAAACCGAAAATTATTGACTACCTTTGTGGTCGATGATTTCTTTCAATCATCATTTGCGTTGAAAGCTCTCCGAATCGTGTTTTAACCGGGTCGGAGAGCTTTATTTTTAGATTTTGTTGTTATTTCGTGACTTCAACAAAATTATACCCACATTAAATATTTGATTATAAGTTTATTATATTAGCTTTTATTACATTCTGCATCGGAAAGTAGCCTATTGGTGACAACTGGTGCCATTTGGTGTAAAATATTG
>ERZ778512.393-NODE-393-length-39971-cov-8.533771_pt1 | contig 39971 bp, 35 predicted proteins | sample MGYA00510346_ERZ778512 | MGnify/ENA primary metagenome ERZ778512 (study PRJEB29527, sample SAMN07138962) | mouse gut metagenome | material: feces | host: mouse | place: China:Nanjing | collected 2016-01-25 ...
ACCTAGGACCCCATGATTAACAGTCATGTGCTCTAACCAACTGAGCTATTCAGGCTTCGGAACGACGCTCGGTGTCATCGTTTCGGAGTGCAAATATATAGCAAAATTTCATTCCCGCAAAATTATTGTGCGAAATTTTCGCAAAAAATGTACCTTTGCATGGCAGAACCGACCGATGACGATGAATTCGATAACGCGAATATTGCTCATTTTCATGGCGCTGGGCTGCGCGGGTGAGACCTGCGCCCAGCTGGTGTTCGCGCCTGCCGCGTGGGACTTCGGCACTATCGAGGAGAGCGGCGGGCGGGTGAGCCATACCTTTACGGGCGTCAACCGGGGCGCGGAGCCCGTGGTGGTGCTCGACGTGGTGACTTCGTGCGGGTGTACCGTCCCGGAGTTTTCGCGCAGGCCCGTGCTGCCCGGCGATTCGACCCGTGTGACGGTCACTTACGACCCGATGAACCGGCCGGGCGTCTTTTCCAAATCGCTGGGCGTCTATTCGTCGGAGCGGAAGAAAATCGCGACGCTGACGGTCTCCGGCACGGTCGTGCCGCGGGAGAAGACGATCGGGGAACAATATCCGTTCGAGGCAGGCTCCGGGCTCCGGCTGGACGGAACGCTCTGTGCCTTTACCTATATATGTCAGGGCGGGCAGAAGCAGATGGCTGTCGGCTATGCGAATACTTCCGGCCATCCGGTGCGGCTGGAGCTTCGGCCCCGGATTTCGAGCGGACTGCTCACGGCCGATTATCCGCGTTCGGTGGCTCCCGGCGAGCGGGGCGAAATCAACCTGCGCTATACGCTTCCTGCCGGGAAACCCCATTATGGGACGATACGCGATGCGCTGGAAGTGTGGGTCGATGGGCGCAGGAGCGACGTTTCGCTGACGGCGCATGCGATAGGGGCCGACGACCCGGCGGCGGTGACCTCCAAGAACGCGCCGCAGGTGAAACTGAGCGACATGATTGTCAAGTTCGGCCCGGTGAAACATTCGGCGCCCGCAGTGCGCAAAAGTTTCGTCCTCTCGAACGAGGGGCGCGGCGTGCTGATTGTCCGCGCGGTGGAACATAGTGGCCGCTTCGGCGTGGGGCTGACGGCGGGCCGCAAAATCGCCCCCGGCGGCAATTGCCGCGTGGAACTTGTGCTCGACCCCTCGGCGCAGGAATACGGACTGCTGACCGACCATTTGCTGCTGGTGACTAACGACCCCGTGCGCCCCATGCGGCGGGTGCGCCTGACGGCCATCATCGAAGACTGAAACCCAAACACAGACAGATGTATCCCATTCTCGAAAAGCGGTGCCTTGCCCAAGGCATCTGGCTCATGAAAATCCTCGCGCCGCGTGTGGCGTCTTCGGCGCTGCCGGGGCAGTTCGTCATCGTCCGCGCCGACGAACGCGGCGAGCGGATTCCGCTCACCATCGCCGATTTCGACAAGGAAGCCGGCACGGTGACCATCGTTACCCAGACCATCGGCGTTTCGACGCGCAAAATCTGCGCATTGGAGGCCGGCGACGCGCTGGCCGATTTCGCAGGGCCGCTCGGCCATCCGTCGGAATTCGTGCGGCTGTCGCCCGAGGAGTTGCGTTCGCGGCGCTATGTCTTCATCGGCGGCGGGGTCGGCACGGCGCCGGTCTATCCGCAGGTGAAGTGGCTGCACGAACACGGTGTCGAAGCCGACGTCATCATCGGGGCCAAGAACAAGGAGATGCTGATTTATGCCGATGAAATGCGCGCCGTGGCCAAGAACCTGCACATCGCTACGGACGACGGTTCCGAAGGGTTCAAGGGGCTTGTGACGCAGCTGCTTGAGAAACTGATTGCCGACGGCGGCCGTTACGACGAATGCGTGGCCATCGGTCCGATGATCATGATGAAGTTCGTGGTGCTGACGACCAAGAAATATGCACTGAAAACCACCGTGTCGCTCAACGCTCTGATGGTCGACGGCACGGGGATGTGCGGAGCCTGCCGCGTGAGCGTGGGCGGGCGGACCCGTTTCACCTGTGTCGATGGACCCGAGTTTGACGCCCACGAAGTCGATTTCGACGAAGCGATGCGCCGCCAGGGGATGTACCGCACGCAGGAACAGCGCGCGGCAGCGATTGCGGCCGAACGCGAAGCGGGACACCAATGTAAAATCGGATTGGATAAATAGTCCGCTATTAACCCTTAAAACGCCATGTCAACGAAGATACCGCGCGTAGCTGTGCGCGAACAAGACCCGGCACGCCGTGCGACCAACTTCGAGGAGGTCTGCTACGGCTACAATCCGGAAGAAGCGACCCTCGAAGCGTCGCGCTGCCTGAACTGCAAGAACCCCCGCTGTGTGGCGGCCTGCCCCGTGGGGGTGCGGATTCCCGAATTCATCGACGCCCTGCGGCAGGGCGATATGGCCCGGGCGTCGGCCGTCATAGCCCGCGACAGCTCGCTGCCCTCGATCTGCGGCCGGGTCTGCCCGCAGGAGACCCAATGCGAGGGTGCCTGCATCTTGGGCATCAAGGGCGAGCCGGTGGCCATCGGCAAGCTGGAACGGTTCGTCGGCGACTGGAAGCTGGCGCAGGAACCTGCCGCCGCGGAGCTGCCGCCCCGCAACGGCCGTCGGGTAGCTGTGGTAGGCAGCGGCCCGGCCGGGCTGGCATGCGCGAGCGACTTGGCCAAGATGGGCTACGGGGTGAAGATTTTCGAGGCGCTGCACAAGGTGGGCGGGGTGCTGGTTTACGGCATTCCGGAGTTCCGCCTGCCCAAGGAGAAGATTGTGGCCCGCGAAATCGACGAGGTGCGCCGGCTGGGCGTGGAAATCGAAACCGACGTCATCGTGGGCCGGACCGTCACGGTCGATTCCCTGCTCGACGAGGAGGGCTACGATGCCGTGTTCATCGGTTCGGGCGCCGGACTGCCGCGCTTCATGGGCATTCCGGGCGAGAACCTGAACGGCGTGGTCTCGGCCAACGAATTTCTGACGCGCGCCAACCTGATGCGTGCCTATGATGAGGAGTACGACACGCCGATTTATGTAGGCAAGCGGGTCGTGGTGGTCGGCGGCGGCAACGTGGCGATGGATGCCGTGCGGACGGCCCGCCGTCTGGGCGCCGAAGCGACGATCGTCTACCGTCGGAGCGAAAACGAACTTCCGGCGCGTGCCGAGGAGGTCCACCACGCCAAGGAGGAGGGCATCCGTTTCCGGATGCTGACCAATCCGGTGGAGGTGCTGGGCACCGACGACGGCTGGGTGCGCGGCATGCGCTGCGTGGAGATGGAGCTCGGCGAACCCGATGCGAGCGGCCGCCGTTCGCCCGTGGTGAAACCGGGTTCGGAATTCGACATCGAGTGCGACGTGGCGATTATGGCGCTGGGCACCTCGCCCAATCCGCTGCTGGCCGCGACGACGGCGGGGCTGGAGACCGACCGCCGCGGTTGCATCACGGCCGATGCCGGGGGTGCGACGACGCGCGCAGGGGTCTTTGCGGGCGGCGATGCCGTGACGGGAGCTGCCACGGTCATCCTTGCCATGGGTGCAGGCCGCACGGCCGCCAAGGCGATAGACGAATATATCCGAGGGAAAATTCGCGGTTGAAAGTTCTCTTGCGAAAAAGAAGACCGGGCATTGCTTTCGAGTGCAATGTCCGGTTTTTGCGAAAATGCCGGGTCTTTTCTGAGAAAACGGATAATTATGAATTCTGAATTCTCAATTCTGAATTTTGAATCGTTTCGTCGACCTTGTCGGCAATCATCTGCGGCGTGACGGAGCGCAGGCATCGGTAGTCGCCGAACCGGCAGGGTTTGGCGCCGTAGACCGAGCAGGGGCGGCAGGGCATGTCGGTTTGGAGTACGTGGCGCGGGTCGCAGCCCCAGCCGAGGAACCCCAGGCCGGGATGGGTGGCGCCCCACACCGACACGACGGGCGTGGCGACCAGCGATGCGAGGTGCATGACCAGCGAATCCATCGACACCACGCAGTCCAAGTGGGCGATGAGGTTCATTTCGTCGCTCAGTCCGATTTTGCCGTAGAGCGCCGTCACGTTGGGGTAGGCGCGCTCCATTTCGTGGGCGAACTCCGCTTCCGACCCTCCGCCGCTATGAATGAAGAGCCGTTCGCACCGGGCGGCGAGCAGCCGGACCGTTTCGCGGGCCAAGTCGTCGGGGTAGGTCTTGCCCTGCTGGGCCGAGAACGGGGCGAAGCCGATCCAGCGGCCGTGCTTGTCGCCCATGGGGTTGGGCCGCTCGCGCGGCACGGCGGGCGTCGGGTCGTCGAACTCGAACCCCAGCTGTCGGAAGACGTCGCAATAGCGCAACACGGTGTGGCGCAGGGGCGCAGCCTTGGCTCCTCCCTGCCGGATGAACTGCCGCTTCTGGGAATGCTCCTTGTCGATATGGGCCACCGGAACGCCGTGGAGCCACATGATATGGCGGAACGCTTCGGAACGCATGACGCCGTGGACGTCGGCGAGCCCGTCGATGCCCAGCTTGCACGCCTCGTGGGCGGCTTTCCACATGCCCACCAGCGAATGATGCCGCCCCCTGGTGTCGACTTCCAGGAAATCGACGCCCAGCCCGTCGAAGAAAGGACGGAACAGGCGCGGCGTGGCAACCGTGATCCGCAGCTCGGGGTAGGCCGCACGCAGGGCGCGCAGGGCGTGCGGCAGCATGGCCACGTCGCCCATCGCCGAAGTGCGGATCACCAGCAGATGCCGCGGCGGATGCGGGTTATTTTTTGCCATAGAGTACCGGGTTGAGCGCCGGGTCGTTGTACATCTTCATCTGTTTGTAGGTCTTCATGTACTTGCGGCCCGCCTCGATGTCGGCCAGCAGCTCCTCGATGGCCTGCGAGAGGTCGGTACGCTGGGCCAGCAGCACGTCGAGCTTGCGGCGGCAGGCGTCGCGGTGGGCGTCGGCCACGTCGGTGCGGCGCGTCTCCTGCTCCATGTGGTAGATTTTGAGCGCCAGAATCGACAGCCGGTCGACGGCCCAGGCCGGGGTCTCGGTGTTGAGCCGTGCGTCGGGTGCCGGAACGATGTCCTTGTACTTGTCCAGCAGGTAGGAGTCGATATACTCCACCATGTCGGTGCGCTCCTGGTTCGAGCGGTCGATGCGGCGCTTGATCAGAAGCGCTTCGGCCGGGTCGATTTCGGGGTTGCGGATGATGTCTTCGAGGTGCCACTGGACCGTGTCGATCCAGTTCTTGAGGTAGAGCAGGTGGTCGAGCGTGCCTGCTTCGTAGGGATTCTCGACGGGTCGGTCCACGTCGTCGAAGCGGTGGTAGTTGTCGATGGCGCGGCTGAAAATCGCGAGGGCGTTTGGGGTGAACATAGCTTCAGCAAGGTTTATTGTTGCGGTTCCGTTATTGCAGTTTCGGCGAAAAGTAATACCTTTGTCAGGCAAACCCAAAACAAAGATAATGATTTTTTCCAGAACCGCAATACTCTTGGGCGGAATCGTGCTTTTCGCATCGGCTCCGGCCGCGGCCCAGAGCCGCCTCACGCGCGAAGAGTACGTCGAGCGCTACAAGTCCATCGCCGTGGCCCACATGGAGCGCTACGGCATCCCGGCCAGCATCACCATGGCGCAGGGCATCCTCGAATCGGACAGCGGCAACAGCCGTCTGTCGGTCGAATCGAACAACCATTTCGGCATCAAGTGCAAGCGCGGCTGGACGGGTCCGCGCGTCTTCCACGACGACGACGCCCCGGACGAATGTTTCCGGGCCTACGAATCGGTCGAAGCCTCGTACCACGACCACGCGGTGTTCCTCGACACGCAGCCCCGCTACGATTCGCTTTTCGCCTATCCGTCGACCGACTACAAGAGCTGGGCGCGCGGGCTCAAGGCCGCGGGTTACGCCACGGCTCCCGACTATGCGCAGCGGCTCGTGCGGCTCATCGAGAGCATGAAGCTCTACCTGCTCGACCAGCCGCAGGGCGAGCGGGTCTATGCGGCCCACAAGAGCGGCAAGTCGCTGGAGGAGATCGCCAAGACGTCGTACAGCGATGCCGAACGGCTGGCGGTGGGCGGCTACCTGATCGACCCGGACAACTACCGTGTGACCATCAACGCCCACGAAGGCTATAACGTATATACTACCAACGGCGTGCATTACGTTCTTGCCAAGGAGAACGACACGTTCGAGAACATCGGCCGCAAATTCCGCCTGTCGGCGGGCAACCTGCGCAAGTTCAACGACGTGAAGGGCCGCCGCTCGCAGCCCGCATGGGGCGAAGTGGTCTTCATCGAGCGCAAGCAGACGGCATGGCGGGGCAATGCCCGGCACCACATCTGCCACGAGGGCGAAACCACGTGGGCCGTGGCGCAGTCCTACGGCATCCGCACGCGTTCGCTCGAAAAACTCAACGGGCTGAAGAAAGGCTTCCGCCTGGGTGAGGGACAGGAAATACGAATCAAATAGTTCCGCCGCGGCTGCGGTTCTGCCGCAGGGGCTCGGAACGGCAAACCGACGATTTTATGGATACAACCCCGCTCAGAGTGCGGATTCTCGACACGCTGGTCCGCAAGTCGACCCTCAAGCAAAAGGTCTTCGACCACACGTTCGCGGTCTTCAACCTCTTGAAGGAGACTTTGCTGGAGATGGCTTCGGAGCTCGACGACCAGCTCGACGGCCGTCTGGACCGCCGTGTGCGCATCGAATACCGCGACCGCGGCAAGTTCGAGGTGCAGTTGCAGGTGGCCAACGACGTGCTGATTTTCCAGATGCACACCGACGTTTTCGACTTCGATGCGCAGCACCCCGTGCGGCAGACGCCCTATGTGCAGGCCGACGCCGAGAACGCCTATTGCGGCGTGGTCAACATCTACAACTTTCTGTCGGATTCGTTCAAGTTCAACCGCAACGCCGACGAGGGCTATCTGATCGGGCGGCTCTTCATCAACCGCGAACGCCGTTATTTCGTGGAGGGCAAGGGGCAGACTTCGCTGCGGGCCGCCGACTTCGGGCGGGCGGAAATCGACCGCGACGCCCTGGTGACGGTGCTCGAGGAGGCTATTGACTTCGCGCTCGGCTTCGACCTGCTGACCACCCCCTACGAGACGCTGGCGCGGGTGACCGTCGACCAGTTCAACACCAAGATGGACAACTCGAAATTCGTGACGGGCAAACGCCTGGGCTACGAATTCGATACTAAAGACGTGTGAGTTGAAAGCTATCTTCCTGCTGCTGGGGCTCTTTGCGCTGGGTGCGGCGCAGGCCGGCGGCGAGTACGACGAAATCGCCCGCCTGCGGGCCATGAACCGGCGCGTCGGCGGCATCCGGTCGATGAACGACGGCGAACACTATACGGTCATCGAGGAGAACAACGTGGTCCGCTACGGCTATGCCGAGGCGGGCGACGGCGAGAAACTGCTGCCCCGGTCTCTCTCGACGGGGATTGCCGACTATGCCTTTTCGCCCGACGAGCGCTGCCTGCTCGTCGCTTCGGGCCGCACGCCTATCTACCGCCATTCGTACACCACGAAATACTATCTTTCCGACGGGCAGACGCTGGAGCCTGTCCTGCCCGACGCCCAGGCGCCGCGCGATGCGTCGTTCTCGCCCGACGGCTCGGCGATTCTCTACTCCGACCGCAACGACCTCTATCTCTACGACATGGCTTCCCGCAAGACGCGGCGGCTGACCTCCGACGGCGAGTGGAACGCCGTCATCAACGGCACCACGGACTGGGTCTACGAGGAGGAGTTCGGGCTGACACGGGCCTACGCCTTTTCGCCCGACGGGCGCCGGGTAGCTTACCTGCGTTTCGACGAGCGCGAGGTGCCCACGATGCAGATGATGCGTTTCGACGGCAAGCTGCACAACGAGGCCTTTTCGTTCAAGTATCCCAAGGCCGGGGACCCCAATTCCAAGGTGCAGCTTTTCGTCGTCGACCTGGCCACCGGGGAGCGCGAGCGCATCGACACCGGGCCCGACAGCGACCAGTACCTTCCCCGCATCGGCTTCACGCCCGACGGGCGGCTGTGGTACCACCGCATCAACCGGCGGCAGAATACGTTCGAGGTGCAGCTGTGCGAACCCAACGGCGCCCAGCGGACCATCTACGAGGAGCGGGCCCAGCAGTATGTCGAGCGGGTCGACGACCGGACGGTCACGTTCATCGACAAGGAGCGTTTTCTGGTGCGCCAGGAGAGCCACACGGGATTCATGCACCTCTACCTCTACGGCATCCGCGGCGGGTTCCTCGCCCAGGTGACCAAAGGGCCGTGGGAGGTGACCGAGGTGGTCGCCGCAACGCCCAAACGGGTGTGGTTCCTCTCGACCGAGACTTCGCCCCTGCGCCGCAACCTTTACAGCGTGGCGCTCAACGGCAAGGACAAGCGCCGCCTGACCCCGGACGACGGGTATTATACCATCGCTCCGAGCACAGGGATGAAGTATTACATTTCGACCTATTCGTCGGCCGCGACCCCCAACCGGGTCGAAATCTGCAAGGGCGACGGAACGGTCGTGCGCACGCTGGAGACCAACGACGCCTTGCGGGCCGAACTGGCCGCCACGCAGCGCCCGGCGAAGGAATTCTTCACCTTCGTCACCGAGCGCGGCGACACGCTCAACGCCTACATCGTCCGGCCGCGCGGTTTCGACCACTCGCGGCGTTATCCGGTGCTGCTGACGCAGTATTCGGGTCCCGGGTCGCAGACCGTCGCCGACCGCTGGTCGCTCGACTGGGAGGATGCGCTGGCCGACAAGGGCTATATCGTCGTTTCGGCCGACGGGCGCGGCACGGGGTTCCGCGGCGAGCGGTTCAAGAAACAGACCTACGGACGCTTGGGCGCGATGGAGACCGAAGACCAGCTTTCGCTGGCCCGCCACATGGCGGCTCAGCCGTGGGTCGATGCCGGGCGGATAGGCATTTACGGCTGGTCCTACGGCGGGTTCATGGCGCTGAGCTGCGCGCTCAAGGGCCACGGGCTGTTCAAGATGGCCATTGCCGTGGCGCCCGTGACTTCGTGGCGCTACTACGATACGATTTACACCGAAATCTACAACAACCTGCCGCAATACAACGCGGCGGGCTACGACGACCATTCGCCCCTGCGGCTGGCGCGGCTGCTCGACGACAAGCGCACGCGGCTGCTGCTTATCCATGGCACGGCCGACGACAACGTGCATTTCCAGCATACGGCCGAAATGGCGCGGGCGCTCAACCGTGCGGGCAAGCGCTACGACATGATGGTCTATCCCGACCAGAACCACTCGATGATGCCCGACGATACGGCCAACGTGCGGCAGAAGATGATCGACTACACGCTCGAACACTTGTAGGATGGAGTGCTCGGTCCGGTTGGATACGCCCGTGGGGCCCGTGACCGTCACGGCGACGGAGCGGGCGGTGACGGCCGTGCGTTTCGGGGCGGCGGGGCCCGCTGTCGGGCAGGCCGGAGATTTGCCGCCCGTGCTTCGGCAGGCGGTGGAGGAGCTGCGCGAATACTTCGCAGGCGAGCGGCGCGAATTCACCTTGCCGCTGGCGCCCGCCGGAACGCCTTTTCAGCAGCAGGTGTGGGCCGCCCTGCGGGAAATCCCTTATGGCGCGACTTGTTCCTATGGGCGGATTGCCGGGCGCATCGGGCGTCCCAAGGCGTGCCGTGCCGTCGGCATGGCCAACAACCGCAATCCGATTGCTATCGTCGTGCCGTGCCACCGCGTCGTCGGGGCTTCCGGCGCCTTGGTCGGTTATGCCGCCGGACTGGAGGTTAAGGAAAAGCTGCTGGCGTTGGAATCAATGAATAATGAATAATCGGTTTTTGCTGCCGGGCAATTATTCACTATTCATTATTTATTTTTATACCGATACTCCGAAGTCGCGCAGTGCGTCGTTGAGCGAGGTTTTCTTGTCGGTCGATTCCTTGCGCTGTCCGATGATAAGGGCGCAGCTGACGCTGTATTCGCCGGCCGGGAATTGCTTGCGGTAGCTGCCGGGAACCACCACCGAGCGGGGCGGTACATAGCCCTTGTAGGTGACGGGTTCGGGACCCGTCACGTCGATGATGTGCGTCGAGCCCGTGATGACCGTGTTGGAGCCCAAGACCGCTTCGCGGCCGATGCGGGCGCCTTCCACCACAATCGAGCGCGAACCGACGAAGCAGTTGTCCTCGATGATGACAGGCGCCGCCTGCACAGGTTCCAGCACGCCGCCGATGCCCACGCCGCCCGACAGATGCACGTGCTTGCCGATTTGGGCGCACGAACCCACCGTCGCCCACGTGTCGACCATCGTCCCCGTGTCGACGTAGGCTCCGATGTTTACATACGACGGCATCAGAATCGCCCCCGGGGCAATGTAGGCGCCGTAGCGCGCCACGGCGTGGGGCACGACCCGCACGCCTAATTCTTCGTAGCCGTGTTTGAGCTCCATCTTGTCGAACCACTCCAGTTCGCCCGCTTCCATCTTGCGCATGGGCTGAATCAGGAAGTAGAGGATGACGGCTTTCTTGACCCATTCGTTCACCTGCCACCCGGTCTGTGCGCCGTCGAGCGGTTCGGCGCAGCGCAGCAGACCTTTGTCCACCATTTCCACAGCACGGCGTATCGCTTCCTGCGATTCCGTGCTGCCGAGCAGTGTGCGGTCTTCCCACGTGCGTTCGATTATCGTTTTGAGTTCTTCGTACATAACGGTTCCGTTGTTTTCGTTCGCAGAGAGACAAAGTTAGGCAAATTTTTCTAACTTTGCCTTGATAAAACTACGTTAATATCCCCCACCATGTTCAAATCGGTACGTATGGCCGTGCTCCTTGCGGGCGGCGCGGCGATGATTGCAGCAAGTTGTTCGCAGATGAAACAGATCAAGCACCGGCCTTATCCCGACACCGCGCGCGGCGAGGTGGTCGACGACTACTTCGGCACGAAGGTGGCCGACCCCTACCGTTGGCTCGAAGACGACAATTCCGAGGCCACGGCCGTCTGGGTCGCTGCCGAGAACGCCGTGACGGACGATTATCTGGCGCAGATTCCGTTTCGCGGGGCCATCCGCGAGCGGCTCACCGAGCTGTGGAACTATCCCAAGCAGGGCATCCCCGCCAAGCATGGCGATGCGTGGTACTGGTTCCATAACAACGGGTTGCAGAATCAGTCGGTGCTCTATCGGGCCGCCGCGCCCGACGGCGAGGCCCAGGTCTTCCTCGACCCCAATGCCTTGTCCGACGACGGTACGGTGGCGCTTTCGGACGTCTCGTTTTCCGAGGACGGCAAATATTGCGCCTACGCCGTGGCCGCTTCGGGTTCCGACTGGGTCCAGATCCGGGTGCTCGACGTGGCTTCGGGCAAGCTGACCGACGACCGCATCGAGTGGGTGAAGTTCTCGGGCGCCACGTGGTCGCCCGATTCCAAGGGTTTCTATTACAGCGCCTACGACGCTCCCGAAAAGGGGGTCTATTCGTCGCAGAACCAGTTCCAGAAGGTCTACTACCATGCCCTCGGCACCCCGCAGTCGGCCGACGTGCTGGTGTACCGCGACGCGGCCCATCCGCTCCGCTACTTCTCGGCTTGGCCCAGCGACGACGGCAAGTGGCTCTTCGTGCTCGCGTCGGAGGGTACCTCGGGCACCGAAATCCTCTACAGGAAAATCGGGGAGAAGAAGTTCCGCACGCTGCTGCCCGGTTTCGACGCCGACTATGAGTTCGTGGAGTGCCGCAACGACGAGTTTTTCTATACTTCCAACGACGGAGCGTCGAACCGGCGTCTGCTGAAGCTCGATCTGAACCGTCCCGGCAAGCCGGAGGTGGTCATCCCCGAAAAGGAGCAGTTGCTGGAGAGCGTTTCGACGGGCGGCGACTGCCTGTTCGCCATCTACTTGCAGGATGCACAGCATAAGGTCGTTCAGTACGGGTTCGACGGCAAGCCCGTCCGCGAAGTCGCCCTGCCCGCCATCGGCACCCTCGGCGGTTTCGGCGGCGAAAAGGAGGACGCGCAGTTCTACTACTCGCTGTCGAACTACACCTCGCCCGCCACGATTTACCGCTACGACATCGCTTCGGGCGAATCGGCGCTTTTCAAGGCGCCCGAGGTGCGTTTCAACCCCGAACTCTTTGTTACCGAGCAGGTTTTCTACCCCTCCAAGGACGGGACGCGCGTGCCGATGTTCATCACCCATCGCCGCGACATGGAACTCGACGGCACGAACCCGTGTCTGCTCTATGCCTACGGCGGTTTCCAGATCAACCTCACGCCCGGCTTCAACCCCTCGGCGCTGATGTTCGTCGAGCAGGGCGGCATCTACTGCGTCGCCAACCTGCGCGGCGGTTCGGAGTACGGCGAGGCCTGGCACAAGGCGGGCATGCTCGAAAACAAGCAGAACGTTTTCGACGACTTCATCGCCGCGGCCGAGTATCTGATTGCCGCCAAGTACACTTCGTCCGACCGGCTGGCCATCAACGGCGGCTCGAACGGCGGTCTGCTGGTCGGCGCCTGCGAGGTGCAGCGCCCCGACCTTTTCGCCGTCTGCCTGCCTGCCGTGGGGGTGATGGACATGCTCCGCTACCACAAGTTCACCATCGGCTGGGGCTGGGCCGTCGAATACGGCACATCGGACAACGAGGAGCAGTTTTCGTACATTTACAAATATTCCCCTCTCCATAATATAAAGGAGGGCGTGGCCTATCCCGCTACGCTGGTCATGACGGCCGACCACGACGACCGGGTCGTGCCGGCCCACTCGTTCAAGTTCGCCGCCGAGCTCCAACATTGCCAGGCGGGCGAAGCTCCTGTGCTGATTCGTATCGAATCCAACGCGGGCCACGGCGCGGGGAAACCCACCTCGAAGCGCATCGACGAGGCTACGGACATGTACGCTTTCTTGTTCCAGAATATCGGCGTGCCCTATCGCCCGGTCAAAAAATAAGCGCCCGATGAAGGTCTACAAGTTCGGAGGAGCGTCGGTCCGCAATGCCGACGGGGTGCGCAACCTGCTGAAAATCATAGGCGACGAGCGCGACCTGTTCGTCATCGTCTCGGCCATGGGCAAGACGACCAATGCGTTGGAGCGGGTTTTCGCCGGGGTGCAGCAGGCCGACCGGCAGGCCGTGGCGGCCGAAATCGCTGCGCTGCGCGAGTACCATGCGACCATCATCGAGGAGCTGTGGCACGGTCCCGTGCGGCTGGAGCGCGTCGAAGCGTTCTTCGCCGAGCTGGAGGAGGTGACGTCCCGTAGCGACTACAACCCCGAGGACGCCGAGTTGTGGTACGACCGCATCGTGGCGTTCGGCGAGCTGATTTCGACGACCATCATTTCGGAATACCTTGCCTATGCCGGGGTTCCGAACCGGTGGGTCGACATGCGCCGGGCGCTGGTCACCGAGCAGCGCCACAAGGACGCCGAGGTCGATCTGGCCGCTTCGGCGCCGCGCCTGCGGGCCGAGGTCGAGGGGCGTTCGGAACGGATATTCGTGGGGCAGGGCTTCATAGGCGGTGCGCCCGACGGCACGACGACGACCCTCGGGCGCGAGGGCTCCGACTACTCGGCGGCCGTGGCGGCCCATATCCTCGACGCCGAGTCGATGGCCGTGTGGAAAGATGTGGACGGCGTGCTGAACGCCGACCCCAAGATTTTCCCCGACGCCGTGCAGATTGCCGAACTCAACTACCTGGATACCATCGAGCTGGCTTACAGCGGGGCGCAGATTATCCACCCGCGGACCATCAAACCCCTGCAAAACAAGAACATCCCGCTTTACGTCCGGCCGTTCGGCGACAAGCGCAAGCCCGGCACGGTCATCCGCGGCGTCTCGGCGCCCGTCGAGGTGCCGATTCTGATACTGAAAAAGGACCAGGTGCTGCTGACCATCCGTTCGCGCGACTTCTCGTTCGTGCTGGAGGAGAAGTTCGCGGCGATATTCTCGCTCTTGGAGCGTTACCGCATCAAGGCCAACCTCGTCCACAATTCGGCCGTCAACCTGAGCCTTTGCGTCGACGATTCGTGGCATATCGACCAGGCGGTCGACGCCTTGCGCAAGGAGGGTTTCGACGTGCTGAAAATCGGCCGGATGGAGTTGCTGACCGTGCGCGGATATACCGACGGGCTGTGGCAGCGTTACGCCTGCGGGCCGCAGGTCTTCATCCGGCAGGCTACCCAGTCGACGGTGCGAATCGTGCGGAAAGCCGAAGCGAAATAAGAGCGGCCGCCGTTTCTATTCTAAGTTTTTCATTTTCGAGAGGATGGCCCAGAAACTGTCGTCGTGGATTTCGCCGCTGCGTTTCATGGCCACGATGGTGCGGGCTATGTAGCGTTGGATGTCGCGCTGGAGCCGTTTGTAGAGCGGGCAGCGCGTGTAGTTCTCGTTGTCCAAGAGCACGTCGCGTATCGAGCGCAGCGAGTTGGTGTAGTTCGAGAGTTCGTTGCGCAGGGCCACCCCCTGCTTCTTCGAGGAGTTAATTTTGGCGATGGAGAGTTGCCGCAGCTTCTCGCACACGGAGTTCAGCAGCACCATCACTACGTTGTCCATCAGCGTGTGGCCGTGCATGAACAGGTAGGTCGTCTCGGGCGTTAGCCCCCGGGCGCAGAGCTGCTGCTCGAAAAGCTGCATCGGTTCCAGCATCTTCGGGTTGCGCTGCCGCAGCAGTTTTTCGCGTTTCTCCACGTTGCGGGCCAGCCATTCGAGCGTCCGCGCGCCGTTGTCGGCGATGTCCAGATAGCCCAGCCTCACCGACGACTTGAAGTCGGCCAGCGTGAAGATGTGTTCCGTGGCCGACTGCGCCGAGTAGGCGTACCACACGAACAGCGGGTAAATCGTCACCGAGTAGTCGCGCATGAAGGCCACGAAGTCGAAGATGCGCGTGTCGTTCTTCGTGGCCTTGACGCAGACGTTGTGCAGCGAGGGGGCGTAGCACAGGTAGTTTTCGGTGGCGTAGGCGTAGGTGTGGAACATGCAGCGCGCCGCGTTGACCGCCCGCGACTGGTCGGTGCGGTCGGCGAACAGGTAGTCGAAGTCTGAGTCGACGCACAGCAGCACGTCGTCGCCCGCTTCGGGGATCATGTTGAGCAGGACTTTCTTGCCTTTGGGCAGGTCCTCGCGGTTGGGCACCGAAATCTCGAACCGCAGGTAGGGGTTGCGGAAGTGGTCGAAGATGCCGCGCCAGAAAGCCACGTCCTCGTAGCCCTCGACGAATACGCGCACCAGCCGCTGCGAGGGGTCGGCAGGCAGTGGCTGCGGCAGCGTCGCAGGGTCGGGCGCCCGGCGGGCGAAGTTCTTTTTGCGCAGTTTGGTCATCGGCGGCAGCGTGCGGGAGCAGCTATTTTCCGTAAAGTTAAATATTTTCGTATTTTTGCGCAAAATATCGGCGCCTTTTCGGCGTTTGATTGTTACTTTTCGGAGACAAAACAAGAGGAAAAAGCGCAAGGTCCGTCTTTCGCCTTTCACTTTTCACCTTTCACTTGAATCGAGATGGCCGACAACGATTGGAAAGCACGGCTCGGGATGGTCTATTCGACCGACCCCGGCTTCAAATACCAGACCGCCCGCGACGAGGAGCCCGCGACGCTTGCCCCGCAGGCGCAGGATTTGCGCGTGTGGCTCGACCGCAAGCAGCGGGGCGGCAAGGTCGTCACCCTCGTGCGGGGATTCGTCGGCCGCGACGCCGATTTGCAGGAGCTGGCGCGGATGCTCAAAACCAAATGCGGCGTAGGCGGCGCGGCCAAGGAGGGCGAAATCATCATCCAGGGCGACCACCGCGACCGTGTGGTCGAACTGCTCACCCGCAGCGGTTACCGCTGCAAGCAAGCCGGCAGCTGATTTTGAAAAGGCGGCTTCATCTTCTCTTCGCGCTCGCCCTGCTGGCTGGGTTGCAGAGCGTCCGGGCCCAATATTATACGTGGGGTTCCGACCCGGCCAACCTCCGGTGGTCGACCGTCCGCACGCCCGACGTGCGGATCATCTACCCCGACACGGTTTCCGACCTCGCGGCCCGCACGCTTTTCTACATCCGCACCGTCCGGCCCGACATCGGCTACGGGTTCCGCCACGGACCCATGCGCATCCCGTTCGTCATGCACCCCGAGAATTTCCGCTCGAACGGGTTGGTCATGTTCCTGCCCAAGCGCGTCGAGTTCCTCACGGCGCCCGCCATCGAGGGCTATTCGATGCCGTGGTGCAAGCAGCTCGTGGCCCACGAGTACCGTCATGCCGTGCAGTACAACAACCTCAACCGCGGCTTCATCCGCGCGCTGAGTTATGTGCTCGGGCAGCAGGGGTCGACCATCGGTTTGCTGTGCATGCCCATCTGGGCCATGGAGGGCGACGCCGTCATGTCCGAGACCGCCATGTCGTCGTTCGGCCGCGGATTGCAGCCTTCGTTTTCGCTCGCCTACCGGGCGATGGACAACATCGGCCGCGACCGTCGCAACCTCGACCGCTGGTTCTGCGGTTCCTACCGCAGCCATGTGCCCGACCAGTACGAGCTGGGCTATCAGATTTGTTCCTATTCCTACGCCCGTTTCGGCGAGAACATCTGGGACAAGGTCGCGTGGTACAGCGCGCGCAACCCCTATGTCTTCTTCACCACCAGCGTGGCCTTGAAAAAGTATTACCGCACAAGCGTTTCGGACCTTTTCCGCGGCACGTTCAACGAGCTGCACGACTTTTGGGCCGCGCTTCCCAAGGTGGAGGACACCGCCGCGCCGCTGTGCGAACTGCCCGAAAAGAATTACACGACCTATCGTTGGCCGCAGGCGCTTCCCGGCGGGCGGGTGCTGGCGCTCAAGGAGGATTTCGACCGCCCGGCGCGTTTGGTCGAGCTCGACCCCTCGACGGGCCGGGAGCGGACGATTGCCCGCGTCGGCAGCGTTTCGACCCGTCCGGCGCTCGACGGCGGCCGCGTGTGGTGGACCGAGTACCGGCGCTCGAAGCTCTTCGAGCAGCGCGTCAATTCGCAGCTCTGCTACATGGACCTCGCCGAGGGGCGGCCCCGGAGCGTTGCGGGCGAGCGGCGGGCACTCTATCCCGCTTCGGCAGGCGACGGGCTGGGCTGGGTGGAATACAACTACGACGGCAGCTATGCGGTCGTCGTGCGGCAGGCCGACGGCACGCGGCAGCGTTTCGCCGCTCCCGACCGGGCCGAAATCCACGGCCTTGCCTGGGACGACACGACGGTGGCGTGGTATGTCATCGTCACGGACGACAGCGGCATGTGGCTCGGGCGCATCGACAGCGAGGGGGTGCACCCGATTACCGAGGGGGCCTACATCACCCTCTCCAACCTGCGGGCCGGCGGCGGAAAGCTCTACTACGGTTCCATCGCTTCGGGCAAGGACGAAGTCCATTGCTACGACCTGCTGGCGCGGCGCGAGTATCGCGTGACGGCTTCGCAATACGGTTCGTTCGACCCGGCCCCGGCGGAAAACAAGGTGCTGGTCACGACTTACGACAGGCTCGGTTACCGGCCGGCCGTGCAGTCTCTTGCCGACAGCGCTTTGATTCCCGTCGTTCCGGCGCGGCTGCCCGTCGACCTGGTCAATCCGCCGCGCGAGCGCTGGCCCGTGGTGAACCTCGATACGGTGCGTTTCACGGCGGCCGATTCGCTCCGGCAGGCGGGCGAATTCCGCACCAAACGTTACCGCAAGGCGCCCAATCTGGTCAACGTCCATAGCTGGATGCCCGTGGCGTTCGACCCTTTCTCGGCGGTCGAGGAGCATGTCATCGACGCCAACATAGGCGTCACGCTCATGTCGCAGAACCTGCTCTCGAACACCGAGGCGTTCGCTTCCTACGGCTGGAACCGCCGCGAGGGGTCGGTTTTCCGGCTCGGGGCGCGCTATTCGGGCCTGGGGGTGCGTTTCGCGCTCGATGCGGCCTACGGCGGCAATCAGGTCCTCTATTCGCCGTTTAAGATGACAGGACAGCCGAAATCCTTGTTGGAGGTGGATACGAACACCGGATTTCTCAAACTTCCGGAACGCTTTTCTCCCGACAAGTACTATTCTGTGGGGCTATCTGCTTCTCTGCCACTCTATTTCCAGTGCGGCTATCATACTCGGCAATTCACAGTTTCGGCTCATTGGAACTATTCCAACGGTATGGTTGCCAAACTTGACCGTATCGAGTGGAAGAACCATAATATTACTAATTTAGAGTATATCGGATTTTATGAGGGACTGCATAAATTATCGTTCGGAGCGGCATTCTCGGACCAAGTACAACGAGCGCACCGCGATTTCGCACCCCGCTGGGGATATACGGTGAGTGCGAATTATAGTTTCAATCCCTCGGACCGTCATTTCAGCAATCTGGTTTCCACTTATGCCCAGGTTTATCTGCCCGGTTTCGTGCGCCACCATTCGGTTAAGGTCGCGGTCAACTATCAGACTTCGATAGGCGGTTACAAGTTCCCTTCGGGCTACGCGCCGCTGAGCTATCTTTCGACGCGGCTTATCCCCCGCGGATTCTCGTCGGGCGATATTCTGTCGAATAATTACTTGGCTGCATCGCTTGATTACCAGCTGCCCGTGTGGTATCCCGAGGGCGGTATCGGGGCGGTGCTCTATTTCAAGCGCATCCGGCTCAATATCGGCGGCGACTACGCCCGGTTCCGCGACTATCTGCCGGGGCCGCATGCCTCGGATGGTCGCATGGTCCCGCGCCGCATCTGGTCCGTGGGCGGCGACATCGTCTTCGACGTCAACGTCTTCCGGCAGCCCGCGTCGGCCACTTCGACCGTCAAGCTCTCGTTCTACCGTCCCTCCAGCGGCGGCCTTTGGTTCACCGCCGCCATGGGACTGCCTTTTTAATTTGGAGGAATTCACAATTCAAAATTCAGAATTGCCGTTATAGGAGAGATTCGATATGCCGTTCGGGCGTGTTTCGGGCAGAATCGGAACGTCTGCAACGTCCGGCCGATTTTTGGGTCGGAAGACGAAAAATTCCGAATTGTGAATTCTGAATTGTGAATTCTTGATTATCTTCGCACCAAATTCCGTTGTTATGGCACAGCGCAGGAAAAAGGGGGTCGACCCCAAGATTATAAGATGGATATGGGTCGTGGCGTTCGCTCCGTTCGCCTTGGTTTTCACCTTGCTGATTCTCACCGCCTGCGGTATCTTCGGGCGGATGCCGTCGTTCGAGGAACTGGAGAATCCGCGCAGCAACCTCGCCACCGAAATCTATTCGGAGGACGGTAAAATCATCGGTTCGTTTTTCGTTCAGAACCGTTCCTACGTGCAGTATGCCGACCTCTTTCCGCTCGACCCCGCGCAGAACATCCGTCTCGACGGCCACGAGGTGCCGCCCATCGTCGCGGCGCTCATCGCCACCGAGGACGTCCGTTTCCGCAGCCATTCGGGCATCGACATCCCGTCGCTGGCCCGCGTGGCGGTGAAAACCGTGGGTATGCTCAACACTTCGCAGGGCGGCGGTTCGACCATCACCCAGCAGTTGGCCAAGAACCTCTTTCCGCGCGACACGGTGCGCAACCGCGGCAAGATCGTCCGCACGGCCAAGCTCGTTTCGTCCAAGTTCAAGGAGTGGATTACGGCCCTCAAGCTCGAATACAACTACACCAAGGAGGAGATTGCCGCCATGTATCTCAATACCGTCGAGTACGGTTCCAACGCGTTCGGCATCAAGTCGGCGGCCCACACCTTTTTCAACAAGGAGCCCCACGAGCTCAACGTGCAGGAGGCCGCTGTGCTCGTCGGCGTGGTCAACGCTCCGACGTTCTATTCGCCCGTGCGCAATCCCCAGCGGTCGCTCGCCCGCCGCAACCTCGTGCTTTCGCGCATGAAGGCCGCCGGTGCGCTCAGCCGCCGGCAGTACGATTCGATTGCTGCCCTGCCCATCGTGCTCAACTTCAAGCCCATTTCGCACAACGAGGGTACGGCCACTTATTTCCGCGAAATGCTGCGGTTGGTCATGACCGCCCAGCGGCCCCGCCGCAACCAGTTCTACAACGCCTGGGATTACGAGCAGGCCATCAAGGAGTACGACGAAAATCCGCTCTACGGCTGGTGCCACAAGAACCGCAAGGCCGACGGCACGCCCTACAACATCTACCGCGACGGGCTGAAAATCTATACCACCATCAACTCCACCATGCAGCGCTATGCCGAGCAGGCCGTGCAGAAGCAGTTGGCCGAGGTCATCCAGCCGCAGATGGACGACCAGTACCGGCGGACCAAGCAGCTCTTCTTCGAGACCACGCGTGCCGAGCGCGAGCAAATCATGGCCCGGGCCGTGCGTTATTCGGACCGTTACCGCGAGATGCGCCACGCCGGATTCAGCGAGCGCGACATCGAAGCGGCCTTCGACAAGCCCTGTTCGATGAAGGTCTTCACCTACAAGGGCGAGCGCGACACGCTCATGACCCCGCGCGATTCGATTCGTCACCACAAGCGTATCATGCGCGCCGCGTTCCTCGCGCTCGACCCGCGCACGGGCTTCGTCAAGGCTTATGTCGGCGGCCCCAACTTCCGTTATTTCAAGTACGACATGGCCAAGCAGGGCAAGCGGCAGATAGGTTCGACCATCAAGCCTTTCATCTATACCTTCGCCATCGACCATCTGGGGCTCTCGCCCTGCACTCCCGTGCCCAACCTGCCCGTGACCATCGAGACGGCCAACGGTACGGCGTGGTCGCCCAAGGAAGCGGGCAAGGTGCCGCAGGAGGGCGAGCTGCACCCCTTGTCGTGGGGCCTGGCCCTCAGCCGCAACAATTATTCGGCGTGGATCATGAAGCAGGCCAAGGAGCCTGCCGCCGTGGCCGACTTCATCCACAACATGGGTATCCGCAGTTATATCGACCCCGTTCCGGCGTTGTGTCTCGGTACTTCCGAGTCCAACGTCTTCGAGGTGGTGAGCGCTTTCTCGACCTTTGCCAACCAGGGGGTCCATACCGATGCTATTTTCGTCACGCGTATCGAGGACAGGCAGGGCAATGTCATCGCTTCGTTCATCCCGCCGTCGCAGGACGCAGTGAGCGAGCGCACGGCCTACACGATGCTCTCCATGTTGCAGGGCGTTGTCAAGGGCGGTACGGCCGGGCGTCTGAAATGGCAGTTCGGGTTCGACGACGTCGAAATCGGCGGCAAGACGGGTACTTCCAACAAGAACCGCGACGCGTGGTTCGTCGGCGTGGCTCCGCGCATCGTCGCCGGTGCCTGGGTCGGTGGCGAGGACCAGGCCGTGCACCTGGTTGCGCGCGGCGAGGGTAGTGTCGTGGCGCTCCCTATCGTGGGCGAGTTCCTCAAGTCGGTCTACGACAACGGTACGTTAGGCGTGTCGCGCATCGATAAGTTCGTGCGTCCGGCTTCGATGCCGCGCTACGACTGCGGCTGGGTCAAGGAGGCCGAGGAAGAGCAGAAGCTGCGGGAGGCGCTCGAAGCGGAGGGCGAGGTTCTTTTCCCGCAGGAGCAGGAGCCTACCGAGGACGAGCTGTTCTTCGACTGAGCCTGTTCCCGCCACGGATTTTTCGCGTCGGAACGGTTCCGCTATGCAGAGCCGGGCGAAGAATCTGTCCGGGCCCGCTTTCCGGTGTAATCATAAATAACGTTATAGAAGATGAAAATCGCAATCGTAGGGGCCAGCGGCGCCGTTGGTCAGGAGTTTCTGAGGATTCTCGAAGAGCGTCCGCTGCCCGTCGACGAACTGGTGCTGTTCGGGTCGGAGCGCAGCGCGGGCCGCAAATACATGTTCCGCGGCAAGGAGCTAACGGTCAAATTGTTGCAGCATAACGACGATTTCCGCGGCATCGACTTCGCCCTCGTTTCGGCCGGGGCGTCGACTTCGCGCGAGTTCGCGGATACCATCACCAAGCACGGTGCGGTCATGATCGACAATTCGAGTGCTTTCCGCATGGACGCCGACGTGCCGCTGGTCGTGCCCGAGGTCAATCCCGGCGATGCCCGGCAGGCACCGCGGCGCATCATCGCCAACCCCAACTGCACCACTATCCAGATGGTCGTAGCTTTGCAGGCCATCGAGCGGCTGTCGCATATCCGGCGCGTGCATGTGTCTACCTACCAGTCGGCCAGCGGGGCGGGTGCCGCGGCCATGGCCGAGCTCGAAGCCCAGCATGCCGAGTTGGGGGCCGGGCAGGCGCCGACGGTCGAGAAATTCGCTTTTCAGCTCGCCTACAACGTTATTCCCCATATCGACGTCTTCACCGACAACGACTACACCAAGGAGGAGATGAAGATGTTCCACGAGACGCGCAAAATCATGCACTCCGACATCCGGGTTTCGGCTACCTGCGTGCGCGTGCCCGTCATGCGCGCCCATTCCGAAAGCGTGTGGGTCGAAACCGAACGGCCCCTCTCGCCCGAGGAGGCACGGGCCGCTTTCGCCGCCGCGCCCGGGGTGGTGCTCATGGACGAGCCCGCCGATAAGGTCTATCCCATGCCGTTGTTCGTCGCCGGGCAGGACCCTGTGTACGTGGGGCGTATCCGCAAGGACCTCGCGTGCGACAACGGGCTCGCGTTCTGGTGCGTCAGCGACCAGATTCGCAAGGGGGCCGCGCTCAACGCCGTGCAGATTCTGGAAACACTGTTGTAGCGGTTGCCTTGCGCTGATATTGAAAGGACCGGAATTTCCGGTCCTTTTTTGTTTGCGGTTGCGGGCCGGTTTTCGGAATCGGCGAAAAATTTTCCGGAAAAACGATTCGGGCACCCTATTTGTTGAGGTCGGGGAGAACCAATCTTTTATCGACATGAAAAAATATCGTTGCACCGTCTGCGAATACATTTACGACCCTGCGCTCGGCGACCCCGATAACGGCATCGCTCCCGGCACCCCGTTCGAGGAGCTGCCCGACGGGTGGATTTGCCCCGTCTGCGGAGAGCCCAAGGAGGTCTTCGAGCCGATCGACTGAATGCGGTCCGAAAGGCTCTCTGTGCCTTGTTAAAACGTTTTAGCAAATCTTTCGCTTCATAGGATGATTCCGTTGATTTTACCCTTTTTAATATTCTCTTTTATGCAGAACGATACCGCCACGGCCGCCCGTTTCACGCCGCGGGAACTTCCCTACGCCTACGATGCGCTGGCTCCGCAGCTCTCCGAGGAGACGCTCCATTATCACCACGACAAGCATTATGTCGGTTATGTCAACAAGCTCAACGAGCTGGTCATCGACACGCCCTACGCCGGGCAGCCGCTCGAAGACATCATCATGACGGCCGACGGCGCCGTTTACAACAACGCCGCGCAGGCTTGGAACCACGAATTCTATTTCGACCAGCTTTCGCCCAAGCCGCAGAGCCAGCCGCAGGGTGCGTTGCTGGAGGCTATCGACCGTAGTTTCGGGTCGTTCGACCGGATGAAGACCCGGATGAACACGGCCGCCGCCGGGCTTTTCGGTTCGGGTTGGGTGTGGCTCGCTGCCAAGCCGTCGGGCGAATTGGTCGTCGTCAGCTCGCCCAATGCCGGGAATCCCATGCGCGAGGGGCTCAAGCCGCTGTTGTGCATCGACGTGTGGGAGCATGCCTATTATGTCGATTACCGCAACCGCCGCGCCGATGCCGTCACAGCGTTGTGGGACCGCATCGACTGGAAAACCGTCGGCGAGCGTTACGACCGCAAATAGCCGGGGCGATACCTCCCGTTGATAAGCCGCCTTTGAAAAAGGCGGCTTTTTGTTTCCGGCTGTTCCGGACTTCTTCCGTTGCCGGGCTTTCCGTAGCTTGTTTTTCCCGGATATTCGGCTTATCCATACATGGGCTGCCGAAAATACTTCGTCTCGGCATAACCAAGCGGTGCTTGTTTCTGCGCTCGACTTTTCGTATCCTTGGCTTCGCCGAAGATACTTGCGCCTCAGCAATGCTCAAATAAATTTGGCATTGCTTTCGGCTTATTCGTACATTGGCTTCGCCGAAAATACTTCGTCTCGGCATAACCAAGCGGTGCTTGCTTCTGCGCTCGACTTTTCGTATTTTTGTCGCCGAAATTGTCCGAAACGTGTTCTCCGAACTTAAAAAAATCCTTTGCAGTCGCCGCGGAATCCTGCTTGCCGGCTGCGCGCTGACCCTGCTCTATGCCTTTTTCAGCCACGGCTATTACCACCACGATGAGCATTTCCAGATTCTGGAATATGCCTGCATGAAACTTTTCGGCACTCCGACGTCCGACCACCTGGCGTGGGAGTTTTCGCTGATGATGCGTTCGGGCATGCAGCCGTTCATCGTGTGGTGCCTGGGCCGGGTGCTGCTGGCGCTGGGTGTCTATTCGCCTTATCTGCTGATTTTTGTGCTTCAGCTGTTGGGCGGTGCATTTTCGGTGGCGGCATTGCTGGTTTTCGGGCGTGCCGTGCGCGATGAGCTGGGCGATGAGCGGCAGGAGCGGATTTATCTTGCGCTGGGTCTGCTGTTGTGGTTCCTGGCCTATCTGCATGTGCACTTCAGCGCGGAGATGATGGCGGGCAACATGTTGCTGCTGCTGGCGGCCGCGACGCTGCGCTATCTTTCGTCCGACGGGCGGCACGAATTCCGGTGGGGGCTTCTGCTCGGGGCGCTGGCCGGAGCGACTTTCGTGGTGCGCTATCAGACCGGGTTCGCCTTGCTGGGCTATGGCTTGTGGCTGCTTCTCTTCCGGCGCCGCTGGAAACTCTATGCGGGTATGGTGCCGGGCGTGGCCGTACTTCTTGCGTTCGGCCTGCTGACCGACTGCTGGCTTTATGGCGAATGGACGCTCACACCGGTCAACTATCTGCGCGAAAACATTCTCAACGGCCATATGCTCAAGTTCGGCGTCGAACCGTGGTGGTATTATTTCACGGCATCGCTGGCCGAAAGCGGGGTGTTGTTCGGGCTGCTCGTTTGGGCCGCCATGCTGCGTTACTTCTGGCGGCAGCGGCGGAGCGTGGTCACGTGGATGCTGGTGCCCTTTCTGCTGGTCCATTTCTTCATGGGCCACAAGGAAATCCGCTTCTTCTTTCCGGTGCTCTTTTTCGCTCCCTATTTCATTACGCTTTTCTTCAGGGACCTGCTGCCGCATACTCCTCCGCGGCTGTTCCGCTGGGTGGCGGGTTTCATGGCGGCGTTCAACGTCGGTGCCGTCCTCTTTGTGGTGGCGCAGGACCCGGCCGACTTCTATTTCTACCGGATGATGACCCGCTATTGCCGCGACAGGGGCGAGGTCGTTGGGCTCAATGTTTCTTCGGAAAAAAGTTATTACAGCTGGCCGCAGTATGTCCTTGAGCCGCAGGTCATCGAGACCCGTTTCTACATGCCGCGCAATATGGACCTCCGTCATTTCGCTACTTTCGGCGAACTCGAATCTGCTGCGCAGGAACTCTGCGGCGGCGGACGGCAGGTGCTGCTTTTCTCTCCGGACCCCGCCCTGGCGGAGAAATGCGCTTTGCCCCTGCGTAAAATCGTTTGGAGCCCTTATCCGACGTGGGTCGTGCGCCATTTCAATTTCAACGACTGGACCCGGTACAGCGTGCGTTCCAAGAACGTCTACGAGGTGCTGATTGCGGAGAGCCGCGACCCGGACCGGCTTTGATTCGGCGGGACCAGTCGGCTTCGCGCGATGCGGCGCCCGGTCCTTTCGTTTTTTGTCCGGCCGAAGTCCGGCCGCCGGGTTCGGGGTGCTGCCATTCGGCCGCGTTTCTCTGCCGTTTTTCGTCTCTACGCGCTTTTCGATTCCTGCATAATCTTCTTTTCGGGCGCATGAATGCACCGCCCGGTAAATCCTCGCTTTCTGGAGTTCGTCGGCTTCCGGTTTGGCACGGGATTTGTCTTTTGTAGGTCAACTGCGGGTCAGCAACCGCAGTGAGGTTTCTTCATTTATTTAAGTTTGGGTTAGTAGTTTTAGGAGGGCAACCTCCGGGGGCAGCAGGCAATCGTGAGATTCCCTGCTGTTTTTTTGTGCTTCAGCTCGGCGGAAGAAAGCGTCCTTGCAGGTTCGCGGACGAAAAACGGGCCCGGTCCGCCAAAAAATATTACCTTTATAGAAAATAGGCTGCGTCTCAACAGTATCGAATAAATTTGGTACTGCATTCGACTTGCGCTATCTTTGCAGAAGATAAATTTTGCCGCGGCAAAGCCCGAACGAGTTCGGCTGCGCCCTCGGCTCGATTATCTTTGTCGATGCAAAAAGCACGAACCGCCATGAAAACAGCGACTCTAACGTTCAATCCGATTCAAGAGAACACCTATGTGGTGTGGGACGAGACCCACGAAGCGGTCATCGTCGATGCGGGCAACAGCAACGACCGCGAAAACGCGGCGCTGGAGCACTTCATCGCCGAGCACGGACTGCGTCCGGTGATGGCAGTCAACACCCATGGCCATTTCGACCACACGCTGGGCGTCTGCCACCTCAAGGAGCGCTACGGCATTCCGTTCGCCCTGTCGGCCAAAGACGGTTTTCTGCTGGAACATGCGCAGACAAGCGGCTCGATTTTCGGTGTGAAAGTGGGCGCCATGCCGACTGTCGACATCGACCTGGACCGCACGCCCGAAATCCGTTTCGGTACGACCGTCTTGCAGGTAATTCCCACCCCGGGCCATACGCCGGGCCATGTGGCGTTCTACGAGCCCCAGTCCGGGGTCGTCTTCACGGGCGACACCCTTTTCCGCGAGAGCATCGGGCGCACCGACCTGCCGGGCGGCGATTATTCGTGGATCATGCGTTCGATACTTGACAAGCTGCTCCCGCTGGGCGACGACACCCGGGTGCTGCCCGGTCACGGCGAGGAAACGACCATCGGCCACGAAACGCTCTACAATCCTTTCGTGACCGAAGTGCTCAACAACGAAGTCGATTGCCGGCAATGACCCGTCTGCTGCATCGGATACTCTACCGCCTGCTTCCGCTCGAAGGTTATCTTCGGGCGGTCAGCCGGATGTTCTTCGTCTTCCAGCGGCTCGGAATCGGGCGTTTCGCTCCGGCTACGGAGTACGTCTACCACCTGCCGCAGTTGGTCCGCAAAGGCGACGTCTGCATGGACCTCGGCGCCAACCTCGGTTATTACACCCGCACGCTTTCGCGGTTGGCGGGTCCTGCGGGATGCGTCCACGCGGTCGAGCCCGTGGCCCCGGTCCGCAAGGTGCTGAGCCGCAACCTGCGCCGCTGCGGCAACGTGGAAATCTACCCGTTCGCCCTCGGCACGGAGAACAAACCCGTCCGCATGGGCAACGATTCGGCGCGCACGAGCGGTTACTTGGGGACCGGGCAGAATTTCGTGAACGACACGGGCGGCAAGACAGACGTGGAATTCACAGCCGAAATGCGGCGCGGCAGCGAGTTGTTCGCCCATTTGCCGCGGCTGGATTTCGTCAAGTGCGACATCGAGGGCTACGAACTCATCGTCATGCGCGAGATGCGGCCCCTGCTGGAGCGGTTCCGTCCCACCGTGCTGATTGAAACCGGAGGCGAAAACCGTCCTGCAATCATCGGGCTGTTCCGCGCGATGGGATACGACGGATTCACCCTCGACCGCGGCCGCGAGGTGCCCCTCGACCCCGACCGTGATAACGGGAAAGACATCGTTTTCAGACCACGGCCGTGAACCATTCACCTTTCATTTTTCACTTTTCACCTTATCGAAAATGCGCATCGACATCCTTACCGTAGTACCCGAACTGCTCGTCTCGCCGCTCAACGAATCCATCTTGAAGCGCGCGCAGGAGAAAGGGCTGGTCGAAATCGTGGTCCACAACCTCCACGACTACGCCCACGACCGCCGCAAGACCACCGACGACTACCCGTTCGGCGGCGAGGCGGGGATGGTCATGAAGTGCGAACCCGTCTTCGAGCTGGTCGAGAAGCTCCAAGGCGAACGCCCCTACGACGAAATCATCTACACCTCGCCCGACGGCGTTCCCTACAACCAGCACGAAGCCAACCGTTTGTCGACGCTCGGCAACATCATCATCCTCTGCGGTCATTACAAGGGTATCGACCACCGTATCCGCGAGCACCTCGTCACGCGCGAAATTTCGATAGGCGACTATGTGCTCACGGGGGGCGAGCTCGCCGCCTGCATCATCGCCGATTCGGTGGTGCGCATCATTCCCGGGGCCATCGGCGACGAGGCGTCGGCGCTGACCGATTCTTTCCAGGACAACCTGCTGGCTCCTCCGGTCTATACGCGCCCGGCCGAGTTCCGCGGGTGGCGGGTCCCCGACGTGCTGCTTTCGGGCAATTTCGCCGAAATCGCCAGGTGGCAGGACGAGCAGGCCTACGAACGGACCCTGAAACTGCGGCCGGACCTTTTGGAAAATGAAAAATGAAGAATGAAAAATTAAAAATCGGGTCGGGTTCCCGAAAGAGTTCCTGCCGTGATTCCGGGGCCGCAGCTGAAAAGTTCTGCCCGGAACGGCAACGCAATTTTTCATTTTTAATTCTTAATTAAGATGAAATATTATCTGATAGCAGGCGAGCCGTCGGGCGATCTGCATGGCGCCAACCTCATCGGAGGGCTTCGGAAAGCCGACCCGGCAGCCGAATTCCGTTTTTGGGGCGGCGACCGTATGGCCGAGGCGGGCGGACGCGTGAACCTGCGGAAGCATTACCGCGAGACTTCGTTCTTCGGTATCGTGCAGGTGCTTCGTAATTTGCGGACTATCAAACGGCAGATGCGCGAGTGTCAGGCCGATGTCGCGGCGTTCGCACCCGATGTGTTGATTCTCGTCGATTACCCCGGGTTCAATATGAAGATGGCCCGTTGGGCCAAGGAGCACGGCATCCGCACTTTCTATTACATCGCCCCCAAGGTGTGGGCGTGGCGCGAGTGGCGGGTCAAGGCCATTCGCAGGTATGTCGACTGCCTGTTCATCATCTTCCCGTTCGAGTGCGAATATTTCCGCTGCAAGGGCATCGAGCCGATTTTCGAGGGCAATCCGCTGGTCGATGCGCTCGAAGCCCGGCGGGAGACGCTGCCCACGGCCGAAGAATTCCGCCGCAGGCATGGATTGGACGAGCGGCCCATCGTCGCGTTGGTGGCCGGAAGCCGCCGGGGCGAAATCCGCGACAACCTGCCGCTGATGGCCCGGCTTTCGGAGCGTTTTCCCGGGCATCAGTTCGTCGTGACGGCCGTGCCGTGGCTCGAACGTTCGCTCTACGAGCAATATATGGCCGGGAGCGATCTCCGCTACGTCTGCGACGAGACCTACGAGACACTCCACGTTGCCGAAGCGGCCGTCGTGACTTCGGGTACGGCGACCCTCGAAACGGCCTTGCTGGGGATTCCCGAAGTGGTGGTCTACCGCACGCTGTGGTTCCAGGTCAAGTTGCAGCCCTACGTACTCAAGGTTCCGTGGGTGTCGCTCGTCAACCTCAATCTCGGGCGCGAAGCCGTTACCGAAATCATTCAGTCGGACCTCTCCGTCGACCGGGCCGAACGCGAGCTGCGGGCCATCGTGGCCGGCGGGGCGAAGCGCGGGCGGATGCTCGCCGACTTCGACGAGCTGCGGGCCGTCATCGGCGGTCCCGGCGCCAGCGAGCGCTTCGCCCGCCGGATGGTGGAGGAGTTGAGCAATTAAAAATGAAGAATTAAGAATTATTCCGGAAACCACACGCAGTGTTCTGCAAATCCTTGTGCTCTTTGTCGGAGTTATCGCCATCGTTGCACGTGTAGAAAAGTTCAACCATAACAGATAGCCAATGAAAATCATCTGCATAGGTCGCAATTACCGGGCGCATGCCGAGGAGCTGCACCGGGACATGGGGCTGGCGGCGGATGCGGCCGAACCGATTTGGTTTCTGAAGCCCGACACGGCGCTGCTGCGCAACAACGACCCGTTCTACATTCCGGCGTTCTCGCACGAGGTGCATTACGAGTGCGAGTTGGTGGTGCGTATCGACCGTGTCGGCCGTTCGATTGCCGAGAAGTTCGCCCACCGTTATTATCATGAAGTAGGGCTCGGCATCGACTTCACGGCCCGCGACCTCCAGCGCGAAGCCATTGCCAAGGGGTTGCCCTGGGAGCCGGCCAAGGCGTTCGACCGTTCGGCGGCGCTCTCGCCCGAGTTTCTGCCGTTGGCAGAGTTGGGCGGCGACGTGCAGAACCTGCGGTTCGAGCTCTCCGTCAACGGCGAAGTGCGCCAGCAGGGTTTTACGGGCGACATGCTTTTCAGCGTCGACCGTATCGTCGCGGCGGTTTCGGAGTATACCACCCTGCGCATGGGCGACCTCATCTACACCGGAACTCCCGCAGGCGTGGGGCCCGTCGTTCCCGGCGATTGCCTGCGCGCCACGCTCGAAGGCCGCGAATTGTTGAATTTCGACATCAAATAGAACGAACATAAATTCACACTGAAAAACAAGAATTCTGCAAGGCTTCCGGCCTTGCCGCCCGGGGCCGGCTCGCGCAAAGCGCGACCCCCGCAGCCGGCCCGGGCGAACACCTTTCACCTTTAACTTTTCACTTTATATAATGTTGCTTCCCGAAAAACTCCGCCCTTACCGCCTGCTGCTGGCTTCGCAGTCGCCGCGCCGCCGCGAGCTGATGAACGGCTGCGGCCTGCCTTACGCGCCCGCTCCCCCATACGAGTGCGAGGAGGTCTATCCCGACAAGCTCGCCGCCGAGGAGGTCCCGGCCTACCTTTCGCAGCTCAAAAGCGATGCTTTTCCCCGGCCCCTCGCGCCCGACGAAATCCTCATGACCGCCGACACCGTGGTCATCCTCGACGGCCGCGTGTTGGGCAAGCCCCGCGACCGCGACGATGCTTTCGCCATGCTGCGCCGCCTTTCGGGCCACAGCCATACGGTCGTCTCGGGCGTGACACTGCGCACCGCCGCCCGGCGCCGTACTTTCTCCGCCCGCACGGAGGTGTGGTTCCGCATCCTCTCCGACGAAGAGATCGTTTTTTACATAGACAGCTACCGTCCCTACGACAAGGCCGGTTCCTACGGCATCCAGGAGTGGATCGGCTATGCCGCCATCGAGCGCATCGACGGTTCGTTCTTCAACGTCATGGGGCTGCCGATTCAGCGCGTCTATACCGAACTCGAAAAATTCATCGACCAACATTGAAACCATGAAACGTATTCTGCTGACCCTTTTTTCGCTCCTGCTGCTCGCGCCCGCCACGGCCGACGAGGGGATGTGGCTCCCGAGCCTGATTTCGCACCGCATCGGCGACATGCGCGCCAAAGGATTCCGCCTCACGGCCGACGACATCTATTCGGTCAACAAGGCTTCGATGAAAGACGCCGTGGTGCTTTTCGACGGCGGCTGTACGGGCGAGCTGGTTTCCGCCGAGGGGCTTCTGCTGACCAACCACCACTGCGGTTACGACGCCATCCAGAGCCATTCGACGCTCGAACACGATTATCTGACCCGCGGTTTCTGGGCCCGCTCGCGCGACGAGGAGCTGCCCAACAGAAACCTTAACGTCCGCTTCCTCGTCCGCATGGAGGAGGTGACCGACCGCATGGCCGCAGGCGAGACGGCCGACGAAATCGTCCGCAAGGCCGAAGCCGAGGGCAAAGGCTACAAGGCCGCTGTCGAGCAGATGTACTACGGTAACCAGCAGTTTCTCTTCCTCTACGAGCAGTTCGACGACGTGCGGCTGGTCGCCGCGCCGCCCTCGTCCATCGGCAAGTTCGGCGGCGACACCGACAACTGGATATGGCCCCGCCATACGGGCGATTTCTCGGTGTTCCGCGTCTACGCCGGGCCCGACAACAAGCCTGCCGCCTATTCGCCGGACAACGTGCCTTATCGTCCGCGCCGCCATTTCACGGTCTGCACGCGCGGGGTCGGCGAGGGCGACTTCACGATGATTTACGGTTTTCCCGGCAACACGCAGCAGTATATCCTCTCGGACGTGGTGAAGTACATCGCCGAGATTTCCGACCCGATGAAGATTGCCATCCGCACGGGGCGGCTCGATATTATCGCCGAGGCCCAGGAGAGCGACCCGGCCCTGCGCATCTACTACGCGGCCAAGCACGCCACGATTGCCAACGCATGGAAAAAGTGGCAGGGCGAGGTGCTGGGCATCAACCGGCTGGGCACCTATGACAAGAAGCTGCGGACCGAAGCACGGTTCGTCGAAGCCACGGGCGACGCCGAAGTGCTGGAGGAGCTGCGCAAGGAATTCGCCCGGGCGCTGCCTTATTATTATACGCGCGAGCTGCTGGCCGAGACGCTGCTGACGCTCGCTTACGGTTATGCCGAGGAGGAGAAGGCCGACCCGCTTTTCGCCAAGCGCGAGCCGACCGAACGGGCGCTCTACCGCCAGGCGTTCGGGGAGTATGCCGCCCGCAACAATCTTTTGCCCGCGATTCCCGAAATCGAAGCCGGGATAGGGCAGTACGGTTCTCCGGAGGCCTATGCCGACCATATTTTCGGGTTGGCCGTGAACGACCCCGCGAACGGCGAAATCGCGGCGCTGAAAACCGCCGTCGGAAAGCTCCATGCCGAAATCGTCGGCCGGCTCGGCACCCGTTCGCTGCGCAACTTCAACAGCGCACGCATGAACGAGCTCTATGCGCGTTATGTCGAGGGGCTGCGCCGCTGGGCCGCCGCCGAGAAGCGCGAGGTCGCCATGTTCCCCGATGCCAACCTCACCCTGCGTGTGGCCTACGGTACGGTGGCGGGCTACGAATATGCCGACGGCGAGTACCACAAGCCGCTGACCACCCTCGACGGCATCATCGCCAAGGACAATCCGGCGATTTACGACTACGACATTCCGCAGTCGCTGCGCGACCTCCATGCCTCGAAAGCCTACGGCCGCTGGGGCGTCGAAATCGGCGGCCGCCGCACGGTGCCGGTCTGCTTTCTGGCGACCAACCACACCACGGGCGGTAATTCGGGTTCGCCGATTCTCAACGCCCGCGGCGAATTGGTGGGCATCAACTTCGACCGCACGTGGCGTTCGACGATGAGCGACATCGAGTTCGACCCCGCTATCTGCCGCAACATTGCCGTCGACATCCGCTACGTGCTGATGGTCATCGACCGCATCGGCGGCGCAGGGTGCCTGCTCGACGAAATGACCCTCCGTTAAGCTGTCGTCCCGCAGCCGGGCCGGCGGAGTGTTCGTCGGCCCGGCGGGCGGGGCTTTCGGATAAAAATTCGTCGCGCGTACCGAAAAATTTGGCGGTTTGAAAATTATGTCCTATATTTGTGCTCCCGAATCGCAAGTTTCGGTATGTGTCGCCCAGGTGGTGAAATTGGTAGACACGCTACTTTGAGGGGGTAGTGAACGTTTAGTTCGTGCAAGTTCGAGTCTTGTCCTGGGCACAGAAAAAGAAAATCGCAGCTGATTGTCAACCGGTTGCGATTTTTCATTTCTGTTTTGCACCACATTTGCACCACACGTCGGGTTATTGCCCCGCCCCTCCGGCAAAAAGATTCGGGTTTCGACGCCTGAAACAGTCTTTGCATCGTCTTATTTCAATCAACGCCTTATCTCTGTCGAGGACTATTACCCCGTCCCGCCGGTTGCCTTGATCTTGGCAGTCGCATTCGGTGCGCACCCGAAAGCATCTGAACCCTGCGGCCTCGAAAGCGTGTTTGAGCATCGAAGTCTCGCTTTTCTTGTTTACATATACTACATTCATAATCTTGCCGTATTACATATATTGTCGTCGCCGATGCCGAGGAACGACATATTGATTTGGTCTGTGAGATACTTGTTGACAACTTCTCGCAACTTCTTTGCTGCGTCCATCATTTCTGCATCATTGCGGTGTGGATGGTAATAGTTATTGATTACATCGTATTGTATTATTACAATGCAAATATACTGTATAAAAATATAAACACTAAATATTTTTACGGTTTTTATATTGAAATAGAGAATAAAAGCTATATTTGCATACGATATAATGCCTAATCAAATAGCTTATGGTATTGAGAATAAAAGATGTAAGCAAGTCGAAAGGGGTATCTATTACCAAACTTGCGGAATTGGTTGAGATTACCCAACCCAATATGTCGAATATCGCCAACGGCAAAACATCTCCGTCTTTGGAGTTATTGGAGCGCATCGCCTCTGCTCTTGAAGTTGAGGTTACGGAGCTTTTCGCCAAACGAGGAGATTTCGTGGCCTTTGTGCGCCGCAACGGGGAAATACACACGTTCGACACGGAAAAGGATTTGATTGCATACACGGAAGCTCTGAAAGCCCAGTAAGGGGTGCCGAGGGTAGGCCGACCTGCAGTCCGTAGGCAGCATGTGCGACCCGAAAAAATTCTTATCGAATTTGAGAGTTGCATAACCTTTTACTTGCAATTACACATAATAGACTAAAACAGATAAAAATATGGCAAGAACAAGACTTACCAAAAAAGCAATTTCAACATTTGAAAGCATTAAAAAGGTTGATGATGCTGGGGTAGAATATTGGTCATCAAGAGATTTGTGGAGAATACTCGGATATACGGAATATCGTCATTTTCTTCCTGTAATAGAGAAAGCAAAGACAGCATGCCAAAATAGCTCTCAACCCATTTCAGACCATTTCGAGGACATCCTCGAAATGGTATCCATAGGTTCAGGAGCAGAACGCTCTCTTGATTCTATTAAACTATCTCGTTATGCGTGCTATCTTACTGTACAGAACGCTGATCCAAGCAAAACGATTGTAGCCCAAGCGCAAACATATTTCGCTATTCAAACCCGCATCGCAGAAGTCCAACAAATGGACGCCTATAACCAACTCTCAACAGAGGAGGAGAAGCGATTATTTTTGCGAAATGAAATGATTAAGCATAACATTCAATTAGCTGATGCTGCCAAAGGTGCTGGTGTTGTAGAGCCACGGGATTATGCCATTTTCCAAAATTATGGCTATCAAGGGTTATATGGAGGTCTCGGGGCACAAGAGATACACGCTCGAAAAGGATTGAAGAAAAGCCAAAAAATTCTTGATCACATGGGTAGCACTGAATTAGCGGCTAATTTGTTCCGTGCGACACAAACAGAGGAGAAACTTAGGAAAGAAAATATAAAGGGAAAAGCTGAAGCTAATCAAACCCATTTCATGGTTGGGCAAAAGGTAAGACAAACCATTAAAGAGCTTGGAGGAACTATGCCCGAAAATCTTCCTGCAGCCGAGAGTATAAAGAAAATTGAGGCTAAAAAGCGCAATCAACTAAAGGAAAAAACGAACGATTAAGAGATAATCTATATAATTTTCGGCGATTATATACAATTTTACACTAACGTTCAGCCCAACCCCACAGCCTCGCGGGTTACACCGAAGCCCCCTCCAAGGAGGGGGTGCGAGGGAGGGTCCAATCACCCGACGCGGCCATGGGCCGCGACACTACGACTAGGGGGGGGGTACGAAGCGTAACAGGGGTATCAGGAGTGCTCGAGATACTATTCAGCCGATTGTCGGGTTGCAATCTTCTATCCACCCAAGCTATTAAGCACATCGACAAGGATAACAGCGAAGAGTTCTCTTAATACTCAAACTCAACAACAGTACCTGCACCTTATCGAGGGTAGGAATCCGTACCCTCACTACCCTTTGGGGTAGGTAGATGGGTACCTACCCCTATCCGTTGTCAAGGTACCTCATCATTTTTAACATCGAGGCACATGGGTATTGGAATAGAAGTAGATAAGTACCCCACCGCACTTGCGGGCAACCCCCAAAGGTACCTGTCAACACCGGGGTACACCAGCAAACCAAGGTTGCGATTTTTTCATGAACGCGCGTATTTCCACCATTCGAGCAGAAGATAGCACGAAAATCGCTATCTTTGTCGAAAGGATATGCCGAAACTTTATATCATAGCAGGCTGCAACGGTGCAGGAAAAACGACTGCATCCTACACGGTGCTACCCGAAATGCTGGGATGCAAGGAATTCGTCAATGCCGATGAAATTGCGAAAGGGCTTTCGCCGTTCAACCCTGAAAGCGTAGCTATCGAAGCCGGACGACTGATGTTGCAACGCATGGATGATCTGCTGTCCGAAGGGCGGGATTTCGCATTCGAGACGACATTGGCCACCCGTTCCTACGTTCGGTTCATTGAGAAAGCGCAGTCGAAAGGCTATTTTGTAACCCTGCTTTACTTTTGGCTTCCGACACCTGAACAAGCTATCGAACGTGTTGCTACCCGGGTACGGGAAGGCGGGCACAACATCCCGCAGGATGTAATTCGACGACGGTATGCAAACGGCATCCGGAACCTTACAACGCTCTACACGCCGATATGCGATTTTTGGACGATCTATGACAACAGTTCGGCCGACGTGGAAATCAAAATCATTGCATCGGGCGAAAAAGATGCAACAATCCATATAGAAGATACGTTATCCTACGAAAAGATTGCGGACAATGAGTGAGATCGAAATCAAACAGATGCAGGAGAAAATCAATGCGGGCATTCTGTTGGCCCGCAAACGTCTTATCGAGAAAACCCGAAAAGAAGACGGCGAACTGGTCGTCGTGCGCGACGGCAAAGTCGTGCGCGTTAAAGCCCGCGATCTGAAATAATACAAGCGGCGCATTAAGCCGTCCGTGAGTTCATAATCGCTCCCTGGTACTTGCTACCGGGGAGCGATTTATTATGAATAACATAAGTAAAGCTACCTGCTCGACTTGGCAAACACCACCGCAACGGAGTAACACCCCGAAGAGATAGCTGTATCTACATCAAGACCCCAAATAAGTTTGGCACCGGAAGTAAACTCCTGAACTGTTTTCAACAAGCCGCACATATTGTCGGCGGATAATTCGCCATCTGCACCGGCGGAAGTAGTGCCTATTCTCAACACACCATTTCGTACCGAATGCATGGGTAATGCTGTCAACTCTTTGCGCAATTTTTCGAGCAAATCGGGAAATGCGACATTTTCGATTTCGACATATGCGAAATCCGAAGCATCTTTCATTGCTTCTTCAAAATCGTCCCGGAAAATCGCAACATAATCGCTATGCTCGGTCTTTTCCAACAGCCTTTCGATTTTCTGCCAAATCGCAGTTGTATTCATGCAGTTCATAATTCGATTTCGAGGATAGTTTTACTGGATTGGGAGGTATTCTGTCTTTGAAACTCCGCGAATTCCTCTTTGGAATTCATCCAAAGCAAAAACGCCTGTTTGTCGATGTAGATACGTTCCGAACGGCGGAACAACTTATCGGCAAGGGTCGGAGAAACGCGGAGTGCAAACGACCGCAACTCCTTATCCAAAGAATTGAAAGGTGCTTCTACAATAAAGTAATCTTCGGTTTCCTCTACGACACGGGCCGTCAGGCCGGAGGCGTTGATCTGGATGGTTGCCATGGCATTAGGATTTAATCATCACTTCCAAGTGTTTGCTTTTTATCCCAACAATCACTACAATACCCACCATGATTACGAACTTGAATCATCTCACTCCATTGGATAGGAATACCGCATCGTTTACAATTGGTTATTGTATTCATGTCGACGATTTCGTCGAAAATACGCTTTTCCTTATTGGATAAGGCTCCATAGGCTACGCGCCCTCCATCTACAACGCGTTGTAAGATGTCCCGGTCTTCGGATTCCTGCTCGGTTAGCAGCTCTTGAAGAAAATCGACGAAATCGGGGTCTTCAAAATTTGTAATATCCATATCTTTATAGTTACCAGTTAAAAGTTTTCGTGTAAAAAGGTGTGCCCTACTATTATTCGGGCACACCGCAAAGGCATTACCAACTGCGATACAAGATTCCGCATTGGGATTCCGTGAGCTTTGCATCACATCCGGGGACGATGCGTACGCTCGAAGCCTTTGCAATCGAAAGATTCACTTTCATAAGTTTCTCTTTTTATGGTTACAGGATTAGTTCAGGACAATCCATTTATCCGCAACATCTGTTTCAATGTTTTTCTATCTCTTTGCTGAATAATCCGACTGCTTCTACCTCCATCTGCTGCAACCGCTCTGCGACGGACAACCCATGCAGGGGGTCTTCGCCCCGTTCCAATTTTTGCGCGAGTTCGTAACGCACCTCCGCCATGTAGCAGCTCTCTTTCGATGGCTTCAAGGGTGTGCCGTGTTCCAAATAGTTGTTGCCGCAGCACAAATAGCAATATTCGCATTTGGGATGCCTGCCGCACTCTTCGATGTCTGCAATTGTGGTCTCTCTCCATCTATGAATGGCTTCGCCCGCGAGAATCTCCTTCAACGATTGCGTTTTCACATTTCCCAGCGACAGAGGGAACGTACAACAAGGTGTAACCATTCCATCGGGAGTGATATTCAGATTTCCGAACCCGGCCTTGCACGGGTGCGCCGACAGAGGTTTGGCCTCTCTACCGGAATTATTCCGGTTCATATCCTTGTACATAGGGCCGTCCGGATCGCGCAACAACACCTCCAGCACCTCTTTGGGCAGTCTCAAATGATTGGTGATCGAGGTATCGCCGTCGACACCGTTGCAAAGGTTCATTTCGAGCTGCAGGACAGCCCCGTATCTTCGAGCCAACTCCTTGACCGTATGATAAGATTTGACATTCGTCTTGAACACCACGCATTTGAAAGCCAAGGGTATTCCATAGTGGGAAAGTTGTTCTGCAACGGACAGTGTTTTGAAGAACGACCCTTTCGTCCGGGTTATCCGATCATGGATTTCGGGAATTCCGCTATATACGGAGAGACCAACAAACCGGGGAAAGTAATAGAGGAATTTGTCTACTTTATCCGTAATGGATTGTCCGTTGGTAAAAATATCGAACGCAATATTCTTCTGATAGAGATAGTCGATAATATCCCAAGCGATGGATTTGGAGAACGGATCGCCGCCGGTAAGGCAGACCCTGTAAGTACCTAACTCATAGAGTTCGTCGATGATGCGTTTGTAGTCTTCGAGGATCAATTCATCGCGGTTCCTTTTGCTGACCTCGCAATCGTTGCGTGTGGCGCCCGCATTGTAGCAATGGATACATTTTTCGCTGCAATTATAAGTCAGTTCGAGCATCACAGAGGGAATGCAGGTATTCACATCCAACGAATTGGCATAAGCCTCCTCGGCCGTAGAAAAATCGACCTGTCCCGTACTCGTGAATTTCCGCTGTGCAACCTGCTCGATAGCGATTTTGCCTTGCTTGCGTTGGAAATCCCGTCGCTCCTCCGCAGTCATTCTTTTCGTGCACACCAGCCCGGCCCCGACAAGGGTCTGCATGAAATCCAAAATGCTTTCGACGGCTATTCCCGTATGGGCGGAAATGGTCTCCACATGCAATTCATCGTATCGGGCTACCGACAAGATTTCGTTGATAACACGCGCCGAGTGCGACTCGAAAAAATAGGACTGACCTTCGATCAGGTTGTACATGATGGCGGTATCCGCTTTCGCATTATACCTGCCGCAAGTCCATAGCGGACGGAAGAATTGAGGTTGCTGTACCATGGGGTTTGGGTTCAAGACACAAATAAAAAACGTGAACCCATTCGTTCATTTGCATCTTGAGGTCCTAGACTACCCGTAGCACAAACAATTGAATAAAGCTCACGTTAGTCTGTAGTGTGTCCTACAGCAACGTGAGCGCCGAACTTTATTCATTGTGCTACGCTCGTTGAAATTGTCTAGGTTTCAAGATGCACGAATAAAAGCTAACGCTTTCTATAATATGTCGTAATTACAAAATTTCCGGTTCGTCAAATATGATTTAAGTGGGTTTAACCGAGACAAAATTAAGTAAAAAAAGCCGAGCCGAGAAAGAATATCTCAGAAATTTTTAATTGGATCACGTGAGCGCTCTCACATGACGTTTAAGCCGACGAACCGGAAAATGCTGCTACCTCCGGTATAATCTGCGGACGTACTTTTTATCCTCTTGTTCAATAACAAGTTATTACCATAGACATGCGCCATATTTCAAAGGTAATAAATTCGCATCTACTTATTTCTGCGAATTCTGACTAATTTTGCAACCAAGCCCCTTGCAAAGGCTAAGAAGAAAATTCACGCCAGTGAAATCGGAAAATATTGATATTTCCGGATAAAAACAACGATAGAAACCCACCAATCTACCGGGGAACAGAAAACATTTGTACCATAACAATATACAAAAATGAAATTCAAGGAATTATTACAAAAAGTGTCATTCGATGACATCGTTCCGCAACTGGAGCGTTTGATACTGGATGAGTATGGGTACAAACAAAA
>ERZ778512.400-NODE-400-length-39445-cov-10.886570_pt1 | contig 39445 bp, 33 predicted proteins | sample MGYA00510346_ERZ778512 | MGnify/ENA primary metagenome ERZ778512 (study PRJEB29527, sample SAMN07138962) | mouse gut metagenome | material: feces | host: mouse | place: China:Nanjing | collected 2016-01-25 ...
TTGGTGTGTCTGGCTTTTCGTTATCGCCATTGTCTGGGCCTGTTGGTGTGTCTGGCTTTTCGTTATCGCCATTGTCTGGGCCTGTTGGTGTGTCTGGATCTACTTTTTCATAAGTGATCGTTAAGTCACTATCTTCTGAATCAGGCGATACTTCTAATGGATCAACTTGTTGTGATGGTTTGTATCCATTAAATTCTGGTAGCGTGATCCCTTCAAGTATGCTTTGATCTACACTCCAATCACCTAACATTTTTTGTCCTGTGAACTGATCAGTCAAGACTTGGCGAGTAAAGGTAGCTTTTTGTTCAACTACATGCGTCTTGCCATCTGGATCGGTGATCGTGATCGTGCGTGTTACGACTTTCGTATCTTCATGTGTTGCATAAGCTACATACAAGATCTCATCTTCCATGTCTTCCATGTCTGGGGTCACAGTTTGTGATTCGATCACTGTTCGTCTAGTAGTATAACCTTCAAGCTGTGGGATGACAAATCCTCCAAATGTTTCTTCGGCTTTTCCCCAATTACCTGTCGCAACGATCTCACCTGCTGCGTTTAAATAAACATTCCGAACAAATCTAACACTTTGAACATGTTGTGGACCATCGCCTCCAAAGGTCCCCACTCGGGGCAAGACGCCATCAACGACTCGAACAGTAAAGGTTCTTTTTACCTCCTTAGTTTGTTGATAGATCTTATAGTAGTCGACTTCAACCGTTGTACTTTGGCTATCTGGATCAACAATGATCGCTTCGACTTCTTCTACAGACGCTACATAACCTTCAAACTTAGGTGGGGCATAGGCTTCAAGCTCTGTTGGTAAAAGATCCCACTCGCCATATGCCACTTCACCGGTCGCCAAGTTTTTCTTTACTTCACGTTTGAACGTTACACTTTGAACATGCTCACGTTTCATCCCATTTGGCAAGTTTAAAATGATCGTACGATCGACCACGCGTTCTTCAAGCTCAGTTTCTACGATCGAAGTATAGTAAATTGCAGCTTCTTCGTCTTCCATGCCTGGTTTAATGCTCTTATTGTCGATTTTTACCGTGTCAGTCGTGTAATTTTCGTATTCTGGTGCATCAAAAGCTCCCCAGATATCTTTACCATCTTTGGCGACCCATTCACCGTATGTCACTTCGCCAGTCGCTAAGTTCTTTTTAGCTTCGCGGCTAAATTCTACGACTTGAGTCACTTCATCGACTTTTTTGCCATCTTGGTAGATGCTGATCACGCGTTTTACAGTATTATACTCCGTCGTTACTTCAGTAGCTGCTTCATAGTAAATGTCGACTGTCCAGTTTTGAGTATCCGGAGTAACCACAGCTGCTTCGACTTTATCCATTATCGGGATATAGTTTTCGACCTTTGGAACTTCATATTCTGGGAATGTTATTTTTTCCATTCCCCAAGCACCATAGACTTCTTCACCTGTTACTAGATTTTTTCTTACCTCACGTTTGAAGGTCACATCTTGCGTAACTTTCTTAGTTTCACCATTTGGCAAGTGAAGGATGATCGTTCTTTGAACAAAGCGTTCCTCGATCCGCGTATCGATCTTAGCTGTATAATTGATCGATACTTCTTGGTCTGCCATGCCTGGTTTGACTACCTCATTGTCGATCTTTACCGTGTCAGTCGTGTAGTTTTCATATGCTGGTGCATCAAAAGCTCCCCAGATATCTTTACCGTCTTTTGCGACCCATTTACCGTATGTCACTTCACCAGTCGCTAAGTTCTTTTTACCTTCGCGGCTGAACTCTACAATTTGAGTCACTTCATCGACTTTTTTGCCGTCTTGATAGATACCGATCACTCGTTTTACAGTATCGTATTCTGTCGTTGTCTCGACTTTAGCTTTGTAGTTGATCGAAACTGTTTCACTTGGAGTATCGGCTGTAACTTTCTTTTTGTCCACTACACCATTTTCTAATTCGTAGTTTTCAAGTTCTTTAGCCTGATATTCATCCCAGTGATCTTTACCGTCTTCTGCGATCCATTCACCATATTCGATCTCATCAGTCACTAAGTTTTTGATCACTTCACGCGTAAAGGTCACACTTTGCTTAACTGTCTCTGTATGTTCACCATCTTTATAACTGTTGATCACACGCTCTACTATTCTTGTTTCTTCAGAAATTTCTTTCTCAGACGTATATTTGATATCATTAACTATGTTTTCTGAATTTGGATTAACGATGCAACGTTTTTGAACTGTTCCTTCTGTATGTTTATAGCCTTCATATTGTGGCAGCGTAACCTCATCGAACATCTTAGTAGGTTCATCCCAAGAACCATAAGTCTTCTCACCAGTTGTTAGATTTTCAGTCACTTCACGCGTAAAGACTACTTCTTGGGGGATAACGTCAAAAAGTTTATCATCATGCCAAATATTGATCGTCCGGGTAATGACCCTTTCTTCAGTGTATGTTTTTGTATCAGCAACATAGTAAACATCGACTACTTGATTTGGAGTATCAGCTGTTACACTCATGTTGTCTACTTTATCGACGGCAACACCATTGACTTGTGCTGTATAACCTGCTTGTTCAGGGATATCATAGGCTTCAAATTGACCAGTTTTTACCCCTACCGCGCCATCATTTTTGACATACCATGTTCCTAAGATCTTATGGAAGTTTACGGTTTGGATTTTTGTGTCGACCAACTCACCGTCTTTATAAAGATTGATCGTGCGAGTAACTGCTTTTTCTTCATACGCTTGCTCATCAGTCTGCTTGCGGCGTCAAGGTTATTTCTGTTTGCTCATTTAAAGGATCGGAGACAGCTTCAACTTGGTTTTCTGTTGTAGCTGTCTCTAAATTTTCATTTTCGGTAGCTGAGATACTACCCGCACCTAAAAATGTCATTCCCAACAAAACTGAAGCTACACCCATGCTTAACTTACGTAGACCATAACGTTGCTTTTTAGCTGCTTGTTTTTCTACCATCAGCTGTTTATTATTTTTTGATAACATCTTATCCTAGATTCTCCTCTTAATAATTAAAACATCAAAAATAACCTCGAATATTATTTTTAAATTTTTAGGTATTTTTAGAGCTAAAGATAAAATATCATACACAACATACTAAAGGGAAATCCTTTAGCTACACTTATAAACAAACTTAATTATAGTTAAAAAATTCAAAATTATTTTTGACCATCTATACCTTTTTTAATCAAAACAATAATTTTTTAAAAAATTTTCTCCAATAAAAAAGCTGTCGCCACAGAAATCTGTAGCGACAGCTTTAGCTAAAAATATTATTTATGATAAGGGCTACCGTTATTGATCATAAAGCCACGGTAGATCTGCTCAGTCAAAACTAAACGCATCAACTGATGGGGCAAAGTAAAACGGCCAAAAGAGATCTTTGTTTGAGCTCGCTTTAAAACAACTGGACTTAAACCAAGTGAGCCCCCGATCACAAAGGTCACATCACTATGTCCGTATGTCCCTAATTTTTCTAATTCAGCAGCAAATTCTTCCGAAGAGCGTTCTTTACCCTCGATCGCTAATGCATAAACATACTCTTTATCCTTAATTTTATGCAAAATGCGCTCACCTTCTTTTTGTTTCACCGCTTCCATCTCGGCTGGACTTAACTTTTCTGGTGCTTTTTCATCGGGAACTTCAATAATTTCAAATTTGCAAAACTTACTTAAGCGCTTAGAATACTCAGCAATCCCTTGTTTTAAGTATTTTTCTTTGAGTTTTCCCACACAAACGATCTTAATATTCACGAAAATAATTCCTTCCTCATATACTTATCCACAAAGTTATCCACATATCCACAGAGTTAACCACAAGATATTGGGGAGCACTTTTGTTCTGTCCCAATATTTATGGGGATAACCTCATTAAATATCTTCTTGTATTATTATACACAATATCCAAAAAGGACGGTACTAAGTTCTCACTTAGTTGCCGTCCTCATAATTAACATTTTAATTTAACTTTATTCGTTGGAATTCGATGATGTCGTCGTATTGGAATCATCTGCTTCCAAGGTCAATTTAACATTAGCGGTCTGTTGCTTACCTTCATGATAATAACCGATCTCAACCGTGTCACCGATTTTATGTTCATATAGTGCTTGACGCAAGGACGCTAAGTCGGTAACTTTCTTACCACCGATCGATGTGATCACATCATATTTAGCAATACCACTATCTTTCAACGGTGAACTAGAATCGATCTTCATAACGACCACACCGCTAGTAACATCTGTTGGTAACTTGAGCGTATCTGTTCGAGCACTTTGAGAGACATAATCTAGATCAACTAGAGAGATCCCCAAGGCTGGACGCTTAACTTTTCCATTTTCAACTAATTGATTGATGATCGAAACCACTTCATTACTTGGGATCGCAAACCCCATCCCTTCAACAGACGTCGATTCACTTGAACCGGTACTTGAAAGTTTCATCGAGTTGATCCCGATAACTTGACCTTGTAAGTTCACTAAAGCACCACCAGAGTTACCTGGGTTGATCGCGGCATCAGTTTGGATAACAGTCGCCTGCCCCGTGGTGACACCATTGCTGTTAGTTACGTTGATCGTCCGACTCTTAGCCGAAATGATACCTTGAGTCAAAGAGGTGGCATATTCTGAGCCAAGAGGAGAGCCGATCGCCAAAGCTGTTTCACCAACTTTGATATTATCCGAGTTGCCAAAACTTGCAACTTGTTTAACATCTTTGGCGCTGATCTTAAGCACAGCTAAGTCAGTTACCGAGTCATGTCCTACTACAGTAGCCGATAACTTCTTGCCACTATTCAACAAGACTTCAACTTTGTTAGCACCTGAGATCACATGGTTATTTGTGACGATATAAGCAGTATTACCGCTCTTTTTATAAATGACCCCAGAGCCTTCACTAGTAGATGTTTGACTAGTCGAGTTACCAGAATTTTGCCCAAAGAGGTCTTCTAAAGACGAACTTGATTGTTGTTCTGAGTAAGCTTCGACCGAAACAACTGCATCTTTGACCGCATCAAAAGCTTTAGTCGTTTGCGTGTTGACATTTACCTTAACGTTGCTAGTCGCTGTCGTTCCTTGGGAATTACTTGCTAGTTGGGTACTATTGTTTTGATACAACGTATAGCCTCCAACAGCTACGCCACCACCAAGTACACCGGCACACAGACCGATCAAAAATACTTTACCTAGCCCTTGTTGCTTTGAGATTGGTTGTTTGGCTGATCCATTATTTGGATCACTTTCAGTAAACTCGCCATCAAATTGTTCATTCTTGCTCATACAAAAAGTCACCTCTAAAATTAAGTATCTGTATTATCTATAATAAGCCTTTTGCAACAAAATTGCTTACAATAATGTAAAAATTAACTTTATCCTAAAAAATATAGTTTTATCTTAAAGAACTGTCAACTCGGTCGCTTGCGCGGGATCAGTGTCTAATAAGCAAAAATCTTGATCAACACCGAAGTCTTTAGCCTGCATTTGACGTTTGACTGTCAAATGTGCTAATTCTTTGACATTATTTTCTTGGCTCAAGTGACCAAGATAGATCTGCTTGGTCCGAGTCCCTAAAACGCTCATCAATGCGTTGGCGCTATCTTCATTGGATAAATGCCCTTGATCACTTAAGATCCGTTGCTTTAGCGACCACGGATAGATCCCGGCGCGTAACATCTCGGTATCGTGGTTACATTCAAATAAATATCCATCTGCATTTTCCACGATCCCCTTGACCCGATCTGAGACATAGCCAGTATCTGTCACAATGGCAAAGGATTTACCCGCATAATGCACTTCATAAAATTGTGGGTCAGTCGCATCATGCGAAACGCCAAAACTTTGCACATCTAGATCACCAAAAGTTTGAACTGTCTCACGTTCAAAAATGTGCTTTTGTTCTGTTTTGACCTGCCCGATCTTAGGCGCCATTTGTTCCCAAGTCTTTTCATTGGCGTAGACATCTAAGCCATAGCGACGAGCTAAAACACCGACACCCTTGATATGATCACTATGTTCGTGAGTCACCAAGAGTTTGTCAACATCTTTTAAGGTCCGCCCGATCGAATTCATCAGTCCTTCGATTTTTTTACCCGAAAGTCCAGCATCGATCAATAATTTTTGCTTAGGCGTCTCGATATAAGTTGCATTACCCGTACTTCCACTGGCAAGCACGCTAACTTTCAACCCAACTTCTTTACTCATTGTCAAGCTACCCTTTCTCGTTTATTTAACACTGATCGTTTCATCCATCACACTACCTGTAAAGGCATTGATCCGCCGATACTGGATGTTGCCTGTATTACTGTTTTTTATACAGAAATTCCAAGTTGGGATATATACGATGCTATTATTTACCGATAATAACCGTGTATACCCTAAATGGCACCACAAAACTTGTGTATTAGCAGGCAATTTATTGTATTGATACAACCAGATCAATGCCCGTTCTTGGCTAATAGTATCACGTTTTTCGCGCAAGATCTGGATATCATTCATATATCCTTGAGTATAGCCTGTAACATAGCCATTTTTGATCTCAAATCGGATCTGACCATCACTCGAGTATACCGGCCCTCCATAGATCATCTGCGTGTAAACGACCACAGATTTAGTTGAAAGATCTTTATTATAAGTATACTCCTTACCAAAGAGAACGACACTATCATCTTTTAAAAATTCATCTATTGTCGCTTGCGGTTTGTCTGGATCGACTAGTTTTAAACCAGCTGTAAAGTTGACCGTTAATTTGTGGTTGGCATATTCCCAACTATAATACAACTGGTCAGCTTTCTCTCGCAAAATATTTGAATTTGAGCTGGAGACATAATAACCAGCTTGTGGTTTATTGGATAGATGACCATAAGAGATCTGATCATTTTTGATACTCTTTAATACAGATCCTGAAGTACTGGTCGTAGAAAATGAACTCGTTCGTTGATCGATCGTATCATTTTGTGTCACATAAACACTCAACAAAAAAATATCTAAGGCGATAAAGGCAATGACAAAGATCCACTCGATACGCTTAAAATTCATTGTCGTTATCCCCCCATTTCTTCCCTGAGACCAGATCTTGATAATTGATCCAAACATTATTGTATTTGACAAAATATGTCGGTGTCAGATCAATGACCAGTGAAGCTGTACCATTTTGTGAGACCGTATAACCGATCTGAATATCGCTGATCTTACCCAAATCGACATCAGCATTTTGTAACTCAGGCAAGATCTCTTTAGTTGGCTTGAGTGTCACTGCTTTACCAGCTGCCGGTACCGGAACTTGTAGACTACATTGGGAAAAGACCAACTTCTTACTGCGGATGCGATTTTGGATCTGATAAGTACCAAAATCACGTGCCGAGATCACAGGAAAACCATCGATGTAACTACGATAGATGACATTTTTTTCCTGTATATCATACTCAGAATACTTAACATCGGCTAAACTAACGCCTAATTGCTCCAGATCAGTAAAATCATTCATTAAATGATCGTCTAAAGTCCAATTTTGGCGCCCAGTCTCATCGGTCAGATAATCCGTATAGGTTATCAAGCCCGTTTTGTCGCGGATGCTCAATTTTTGCCCCGAATCGTCGGAATAGATCGTTACACCATCTTGTTCACGGGTCGTCAACGATGAGGTACTACTCTTCTCAGCTCCTAACAAGCGAGTAACGTACATCCCTACATTTTCTTTATTGTATAAATAACTATAACGTGGCACCGTGATCGGATCTTCATAATACTGGATCAGACGGCCGTTTTGATATTCATAGCTAAGTTTATAGCGCTTGAGTCCCTTAGTTTTGTGGACATTATTAAGCTTAGCTTTAGCATATTTAGTCAACTTGGCCTTGTATACTTTGAGACCTGCATCTTCTAGAAAATAGACGGTAGAGCCATCATAACTGATCACGATCCGATCAAAGCTGTAATTTTCACTCTTAGCTGGCTGTTCAGCAAAGTATTGTTTCAAGACCCCAAAGGAGAGCTCCGAACCATAATTCAACTGATAGGATCTAGGCGTCTGTACCAACTTTAGGTACTCGCTTTTACTAACAGTCTCTGGTTCACTAATATCGGTGATCTTACTTCCTTCTAAAGAGGTCATCATTAGATTGACTACATCGATCCGATTGCTCAATAGCCGACTAGATGATCGTTTATCTGTTACTGTGATCGATACTGGTCGATATACATCAGTTAATTTTTTCTTATCTGTCGTGTTGGTATCATCATTGACAACTTTAGTCTTATCCGGAGCTGCCATCCCTGCTAGTCGTTGAAAATAAACAGGTGTTACCCAGATCAAAGCTGTAAAAACAACACTAAATAACACCGCAAGGATCAAAATGGCATGTAAAAACCACCCATTTAAGCGTTTATTCTTCATCCCATAGATCTCCTTCCTCGTATTCTTCATATGGTAGCGAGATATAGAAGGTCGAACCCTTCCCTTCCGTACTATCGACCCAGATCCGGCCGTGATGCAATTCGATCACTTCCTTAGAGATCGCTAGTCCAAGACCTGTTCCGCCTTGCGCCCGGGAACGTGCTTTATCGACCCGATAGAAGCGTTCAAAGATATGCGATAGTTCCTTTTTGGGCATCCCTAGCCCTTGATCAGAGATACTCATGATGACATGATTATGTGTCTCCAACAAACGGCAAGTGATCACACCGCCATCAGGTGAATACTTGATCGCATTATTCATGATATTATCTACCACTTGAATGATCTTGTCGGTATCGACTTCGACCCAAAGTGGCTTATCGGTAAAGTCACGTTTGATCGTATAATTTTTTGTCACTTCACGTGTATCATTATTGTCTTTTTCAAGCATCATATCAAAGCGATTCAAGATATAGTTGAACAATTCATTTAAATTGACTAGCTCTAAATCTAACTCAACTTTTCCTAGATCCATTCGCGATAAACTCAAAAGATCATTGATCATCCGGATCATTCGGTCAGTTTCTTCTTGCGTGACCTTTAAAAAAGCCGGTGCGATCTCAGGGTCTTGCCAAGCACCTTCATTTAAGGCCTCAATGTAACTGCGCATACTCGTCAACGGTGTCCGCAATTCATGCGAAACATTGGAAACAAATTGTCGCCGTTCGCGGTCGATCCGTTGTTGTTCGGTAATATCATGCAAGACACATACGATCCCGATGATAAAGCCTGAGCGCCGTTGGATCAGCGAAAAATTGGCATTCAAGATCTGGTCGCGATTAGTGTCTAATTCATCCAAAATGATCTCATTTTGATTTTCCAAAAGTTCGCGGATCGTATATTTATCACGGATATTCAAAACATCTAAGATCGACTTATCCCTAACATCATCTGGATTTACTTCTAACGCTTCACACGCCATATCGTTGATGATCGTGATCTTGCCCCCACGATCAGTAGCGATCACTCCATCTGACATATGTGATAAGATCAGATCCAAGCGGCGCCGCTCTGATTCGGTCGCTTCTTGGGCTTCTTCGACTCGGGCTGATAGATTGTTGACCGCTTGGGCTAATTGCCCTAATTCATCGCGTCCATAAACTTGGACTTGACCGGAATAATCACCGCGAGCGATCCGAGCAGTTTGCTTTTTCATTTCATCGATCGGGCGGGTGATCGCACTTGAAACAAGGATCGCAAGGGCTAACCCGATCCCCGTAGCGATCAACGCCGCGGTCGCAAAGATCACGATGACATCATTGACCGAATCGTAGACACTTTCTAAATTAGCGCGGACATAGACCGCACCGACGACCGTATTGTTATTGCCCGAAGTGTTGAACAACGGGGTGATCGCGATATAGTAGCGCCGGTTATCCCGCTCATTATACATCGTTTGTGAGAAATTCCGTCCACTGTACAAAACCTGTTTAATATTATTGTTTGTTGCTTTTTGCCCGATCATCGAGCGATTATTCACATTATTTTCACCACGGATCACACCTTTAGCATCTACGACTTGAATATCTGAAATATTATTATTATTGATATCATCTAAGATAGTTTTGATCCGCTCATTTGCTTCACTCGTATCGGCTTCATTCAATTGCGTGACTAACAAATTGTTGACATAAGCTGGCATTTCCACACTTTGCTTAAATTGTTTTAAATTCTCACTTTTTAAGCGTTGCACAAATACCGCACCAACGATTTGGAAGGCTAAAAACAACAGTAAAGCAAAAACCAGTGCGATCTTAAAATGGATCGACTGGAAAAAATGCAATTTCTTATTCATTTTACTCGGCCTCTGGATTACGTAAATAATAGCCGACCCCACGGCGAGTCACCAACCAGACGGGGCGACTAGGGTTATCTTCGATCTTTTCACGCAAACGGCGGACCGTTACGTCAACTGTCCGAACATCCCCAAAGTAATCATAGCCCCAAACAGTCTGCAACAAGTGCTCTCTGGTCATGACTTGTCCAATGTGTTTGGCTAAATAGTAGAGCAATTCAAATTCACGGTGGGTCAATTCGATATTTTCATCATTTTTGGAGACCACATATGCTTCGGGGTGGATCGTTAAGTTTCCGATCACAATGTCACTACTTTTTTCTTTTTCTTCACTTTGAGCACTAGCAACTACTGTGGCTTGACGCCGTAAATTGGCCTTGACCCGTGCGATCAATTCACGGTTAGAAAATGGTTTGGTCACATAGTCATCAGCACCCATCTCTAAACCTAAGACCTTATCTAATTCAGTGTCTTTAGCCGTTACCATAATGATCGGCATCTCGTATTTTTTCCGGACTTCACGTGCTACTTCGAGTCCATCGACCTTAGGTAACATCAGATCTAAAATGATCAGATCAGGCAAGACCTCTTCGACCTTATCTAAAGCTTCTTGGCCATCTTCGGCAGTGTATACATCGTAACCTTCTTTGGTCAGATTGAACTTAATGATATCTAAGATCGGTTTCTCATCGTCTACAACTAAAATTTTTTTCATAAGTTTAAATTCCTTTTTATATAAATTACATACCTATCACTGTGAGCACTACTGCCCCTTGGAGATAGTCCAATAGACCATACCCATCTTATTGTACTACAAACTCAGCTTGGGTTACAGAAACACAATATTTAGGTTTTGACTATTCTATATCAAAATACACAAAAAAAACAGCAACCACAGAGCAAGATCTGCAATTGCTGTTAGTAAATCTCTGATGGGTGGTCAGGGGATCGAACCCTGGACCCACGGATTAAGAGTCCGTTGCTCTGCCAGCTGAGCTAACCACCCATTTCATCAACGAATAATACTATATCAAAGAAAAAGCCAAAGCGCAAGAGTTTTTTGGTAAAAAACTAAAAACACCATACTATGCTTATTACAAAAGGTCCTTTCTGCCCAAATATTTGCGAGCGGTCCTCCTTAATTTTTGTTTACTTCTCGCAGTAGAATTTTAAACCTTTTTTTGTTTAATTTACTATTTTCTCTTTGTTAGACTTAGCTATATAAAGCTATTTTCTCTGATCGAGGTGATCTTTTTGGAATCCGAATTACTGCTACGTGCGCTCTCAAACTGCTTACATATGCCACTCTTGGTCTTAAATGAACGATTTGTACTTTGTAAATACTACAATGCACTAGAGACTGATTTTAGCTATGACTATCAAACTCTATTTACTGATCTGGAAAAAAAGGGGCAAAAATATGCACTAATAACTGGTAAATTAAACGAACTCCTTTTGCTGTATGCTTTTAGCGACCATTATTTTATCTTTGGTCCTTTTCGCTGCAATTTGACTGATCGTAATGTTTTATATAAATATTTAGATGCTTTAAATACCCCCCTAGCCCAATACGAATTGACCTATACGCAACTGGCTGCCTTACCGATCTACTGTCTCGATGATATCCGTGACATCATCTATCTGATCAATTATTTGTTCACCGGTGAGACCACCGATCAACTTGTTAACCCCAAATTTCAACAGTTGACCCAAACTACTTCCCTTCTAAATAAAAAACGTCGCATTCTACTGACCCAGGCATCATTTTCTTACGCCCAGATCTATCAGCATGAAAAAAAAATACTTATGTGCATCAAAAAAAATGAGCCCCGCCAGCTATCTGAATTCATCCAAACGATCTCCTGGAGTGAATTAGGCCATACTTTAGGACCAGATCTACTCCGGACCCAAAAAGACTATTTGATAGTTTTATTAGAAAAGGTCACTCATCTAGCAATTAAAAGCCAGCTTTCACCCGCTAAATCAAAACGCTTACAAAATATTTTTATTGCCGAGGTCGAACTCTGCACCACTACTGCCCAACTGATTGAGACCTGTACTACAGCCCTCTTACTTTTTACCCAAGAGATCGCTGAGCGCCAAGAAAAGATCCGTTCACCTTTGATCGATCAGATCATTGAATACATCAAAAATAATCTAAATGCCCCATTGCAGATCGATGAACTCTGTGCTCGCTTTGATCTCAGTCAAGCTAGATTAAAATACCTTTTTAAAACTGAACTGCAGATGACGATCCGCCAATACATCATTTTGCAAAAGATCACAGTCGCCAAGCAGTTACTGTGTACAGGCAGTGATATTCAAAAGCTCCCACAAACACTGGGCTTTAGTGACTACGCCCATTTTGCTAAAACGTTCAAACGTCTCACGGGGATGACTCCTAAACAGTTTAGCCAAAATTATCAGGTATAAAAAAATCCCCGAGATATACTCTCGGGGAAAATGATGGGTGGTCAGGGGATCGAACCCTGGACCCACGGATTAAGAGTCCGTTGCTCTGCCAGCTGAGCTAACCACCCAATTTATCAACAAAAAATATTATAGCAAAGAAGCTCTACTAAAACAAGCAAAATTTTTAAAATATTTCTATGGACAAAAATAAGATCTGTTTGGAGAACCCAAGCAGATCTTATTTTCTAAATTCAGTTGTTTATCATAAGCCTCGGCGCTGCTGCATCAAGGTGTAGATCTTTTTGATCATGAAATACAATAATGGTACGCAGATCGCCGTTGAAATGGAATTGATGACCGTCGCAGGTAAGCTGAAAAAGGCGGCCACCGCAGCTGTTTTAAAGCTTGTCCCGACCATCAATGCTTCAATGATCGAAGCTAGATACGAAGTCACGAGCTTGGTCGATCCTGCAGCTATCGCCAAGATCATGATATTTCGCTGACTGTCAACATATCCCATAGCCTTGAAAAGTCCGGAAATTATCAAAGCTACAACTATGACCTCAAGCATCGTCAGCCATGAGACGGCAATATACCCATTTAAGATATCAAACCCGCCCAAGCCAATGATACCGGCCAACATACCATTGCGTTTTCCCAAAAAAAGAATTGCTGTTACTGTCAATGTATTACCAAAATGGATAAACGGTCGCCCGACCATCGCAGGGATCGGGATCCGCAACGTCCAAATGCCAATATAGATCAGTGCAGCAAATAGGCCCGTTAAAATGACCGCTCGCAATGTATTTTGCTGGTCACGCAACATAGTATTTCCTCCAAAAAATCATAACTTTTCCAACAAATATGGTAAGGCACGCGCATAATCGACGCCAAAACGCTGATCTCTGGGTGTCGGTGTCAGCTTTATCGCTTGAAAAATGAATTCCATTGCGAGATCCGCAGCAGCCTTGACCGCTTTTCCCTTCATTATCCCCGCCAGTAAAGCACTAGCAAACAGATCTCCCGTCCCAAAATAGTTCCCAGCCAATTTAGGACGCATCAAGGTCCAAGTTTTGCCCATTTCATAACCGATCACGGCGATCTTGTCACCGCAGTCTATCCCAGTTAAGATCGCAGTTTCTAACTTGAATGTAGTTGCAAAACGCACAAGTAGTTGCCTTGCTTCAGCGATCGCAAGTGGAGAAGTAGTCAAAGCCTCATCTAAAAGCAGTTGGGCTTCCGTTAAATTTGGAGTCGCGATCGTTGCGTGGTGCACTAGTTTGCGCATCTCAGCCACATAATCCATGTCAAAACCGCGGTAAAGTTTACCATGGTCGGCCATTACTGGATCAACTAAAAAAAGCGTTTCAGGTGTCTTAAGAACTGACAGAGATGACAAGATCACATCTAAAGGTCTAGCCCCCAAGTATCCCAGATAGACGGCTGAAAACCTAAGTTGTAATTTTTGCCAATGCTGGAGAATGTGTGACATTTCAGAAGAAAGATCTAAGTAGGTATTTTCACCAAAGCCCCCCGTATGTGTTGATAAGAGTGCGGTCGGTAAAACATCTGGTCTCAAGTTTGCAGCCGCCAGCAAGGGTAGCGCTACACTCATGGAAACCTGACCCACACAGGACAGATCCTGAATGATCAAAACATCGGCTTGCATTTTGTCACATCCTTTTCATACACCTGCAACTATATCTGTTAGAGCGCTCAAACATAAGAGCTTGTATGTATTATATCATCTTTAATGTTTGCTAACCACGCCATTTGGTATTCTTTTGCATTTAATTGTAGATTTATTGCACACAATACTATATAATACTTCTATTAATTTAGTTAAAGGAGTTTTTTGCATGTCAATCATCTCAACTACCTTGATCGTAGTCGTTGCCTTAGAAGCTCTCTATATCATGGGGCTGGAAATGTTTGGGAGTGAAGAAAAATTACATCAAACTTTTGGCCTCAGAAAAGAGTATCTCAAAATGCCCGAAGCCCGGATCGCGATGGCTAACCAAGGTCTTTACAATGGTTTTATCGGTGTTGGTCTCTTATTTGCCCGTTTTGTTTTCCCGGGAAATGCTCAATATATGGGGAGTATGATGTTTGTGATCTTCGTCATCATCGCTGCCATCTATGGCTGGTCAAGTGCTAAGAATCCTAAGATCTTACTTGCCCAAGGAACGCCAGCTATCCTAGCTTTACTTGCACTTTTGATCTTTAAATAAAAAATGGTCGCCTGAATGAAAATTCAAGCGACCATTTTTATTACTATTTATTTTACCAAACGAATAAACCAACCATTGCTGCGGATAAGAGGGAAACTAAGATCCCTGAAAGCAACATGTAGCCAACGTTTTTGGAGATAAGATCGTTCTTTTCACGATCAACGATCCCTTTGAAACAGCCAATGATCATCCCGACCGTTGAGAAGTTCGCAAAGGAGGTCACAAAGACTGTTAAGACAGCTTTGTAGTGTGGTGCAAAGTCATTGATCGTACTTGTTACACGACCCATGACAACAAATTCATTTGTAACTAATTTTGTACCCATATATTGAGCAAATTGGAAAGCTTCGCCATGTGGTAAGCCCATCAACCATGCAAATGGATACATCACGATCCCAAGCAAGTGTTCTAATGATAACCAAGGATTGATCAAGCCAAGCAATTTATCGATCAAAGCTGCTAAAGCAACAAAGGCGATCACGTTAGCGGCAATGATCAAGATCAAACGACCAGCACCTAAGATGGAATCACCCAAGAAGGAGAAGAATGGTTCTTTTTTAGCATTACCATTTTCATCCACATCACCGATCTCTTTTTCGGCCATTGCTGAACTCTTCATCGTAGCGATCGTATCCTCATCGGCTGGAACAGTGACTGGATTTAACATTGCTACTACGATCAAGGCATTGATAACGTTGACAGGGACTGCCGTCAAGATGTATTCACCTGGCATCATTTGCGTGTATGCCCCAATGATCGAGGCTGTCACACAGCTCATCGACATCATGGCTAAAGTCAAGTTACGTTTAGCATTGATCTGCTTGAGCTGTAAAGATGAGACCGCTAAAGCTTCGGTGTTACCAAGAAACATCATTTCGATCGCAAAGAACGATTCGAATTTAGGTTGACCTGTGATAAATGATAACCCACGCCCGATCCACTTGATGATCCAAGGTAAGACTCCGATGTAAGTCAAGATGTCAAATAATGGAACGACCATCAAAATTGGGAGCAATACTTGCACGAACCAATCCATTTGTTTGACTTGGACCATGCTTGGCAAAGCAAATTCGATCCCGATATAAGCGATCTTCATCAATTCGTTAAAACCAGCAGCTGCACCTTGCACGATCGCACGTCCACCTGAAAAACTGGTCAAAAACCATGCCATCACCAAGTTAAAGATGACCATCGTACCAACGCCGCGCCAGTTGATCTCATTACGAGCCTTAGAAAATACGACCCCGATCGCTAAAAAGACAACTAAACCTAAAACATTTATTGCTAAATACAAGATTATTTCTCCTCTCTGTATCAATAAAATAAATAGCAATTTATAAATGACTGTAAAACTTCAATTAGTATATCTATTTCTTTGGGATTTGTAAATATTTTTATTAACATGGTTTAATTTTTAAAAATAATAAAAATATAATTTAACCCGCCAAAAGATACGTACCAATCGCAAACAATAAACTTAACAAACCACAAAAATAGCAAACATTGATCAACACCATCTCCGAACGATTACTTAAAGATTATAACATTAACCAAAAAATAATTTAAAACTACACTTAATTCTAGCAAAACATTCGGAAGTGGTAAAGAATGACTCTTATGAAATGAAAGCGCTTGACTTTAAAGCAACATCTAGTATAATTAAAGGTGAAAAGGGGGCAGTTAAGCCTTCACATGTTACGCACGTACTAGCGTCTGACATTGACGTAGCAAGTGTTTTGGACACTTCACCTGAGGGTTTGTATCCTCCTTTTAGAACCACCCCTGACAGTTCAAATAAACGGATCGCCAATAATGTAAAATAAGATCGTGAAAGAACATAACGGTGGCGATGAAAGGTCTATTTGACTGTGCTATATATAATATAGACCATGGAACTCCTTGCTAGCTTCCATGGTCTTTTTTTGTATTTAACGGGGATTTTTAGAAACTAAAACGAATATTTTTTTTACTATCAATTATATTTTTCGTTTTTTAACAGCACCTAGTTTTACTCGCTAGATCACACCTCTTAAACTTTACCTAAGCTGTTTTAAGTTTGCTTTAAACCTCTGTGTGACCCATTTCTTCTCAGCCCTTATCATAGTAAAATATGCTTAAAATATTAGAACTATTAGATCAATAGAAAGGTAGGTAACACGAGTGGACGACCCTTATCCGCCTCGCGCTATTTTTGTACGCTTAGAAAAAATTTTCTTTGTCTATCGTAGTTAGTGCTAAGTAACAGATGTTAGTGCTAAATATGACTTACAGAAAGGAAATATAATAAGTGAGACCTTATCAGAAGAATTTAGAAGAATTACTACAAAATTATGAGCAAGAGGACCCTTTACAGGGCCTTTCAGCCAAAACTGCAACTAAAAGACTAGCAAGCGATGGGCCTAATGCTCTAGTTGCTAAAAAAACACCAAACTGGCTGTTATTTATCCGCCAGTTCAATAACATGATCATCTATATCTTGTTATTTGCGACCTTATTGACGCTTTTTCTAGGTCACTATACCGATGCGATCGTGATCAGTGTCGTGATCATCGCCAATGCCGTGATCGGTTACTATCAAGAAGCCAACGCCGCTGATGCTTTAGCTAAGATCAAAGACTTGTTGGCAACTAACGCCACTGTCTACCGTGATGGGATCCGGCAAGATATCGATGCGACCAAATTAGTTCGTGATGATGTCGTCTTTTTAGAAGCTGGTGACCAAGTTCCAGCCGATCTACGCTTGATAAAAACCGCTGACCTTAGGATCCAAGAGTCCGCTTTGACAGGTGAAGCTGATGCGGTAACTAAACACGCTTCTGCCTTAAAAACAGCTGACTTACCCTTGGCTGAACAAGCAAACATGGCCTTTTCTTCCACGACAGTCGTCAACGGCTCTGGTTTAGGCGTAGTCGTAGCGACCGGTGAAAAAACCGAATTAGGCAAGATCTCGAGTGCAGTTGCTAGCGCCAAAACACGCCCGACTCCATTAGTCAAAGAGATCAACGCTTTAGGTAAAACTGTTTCTCTTTGCGTTTTAGGTGCAGCTGTCTTACTGTTTATCTTAGGTTTTATCTTTGAGACCTATTCTCTACCGGTCTTGACTTTAGCGATCGTAACGATGATCGTTGGCTCGATCCCTGAAGGTCTACCGGCGACAACTTCGGTGATCTTAGCTTTAGGTGTTTCTGACCTCGCTAAAAATAAAAATGCGATCGTTAAATCCTTACCTTCAGCTGAAACATTAGGGGCAGTCGATGTGATCGCAACTGATAAGACTGGGACATTGACTAAAAACGAAATGACCGTGACAGATATTTACCTTGATGAACGTCATTTTTCAGTCAGTGGTAGTGGTTATGCTCCAACTGGGGCGTTATTTATCAATGGTGAAGCAACGACTGAACGTGAAGCTAAACTAAAAGAACTTCTCTTAGCTGGTTATCTTGCTAACGACACGACTTTGACCCAAGTTGATGATACTTGGACGATCAACGGTGAACCAACTGACGGAGCTTTCTTGACCGCTTACCATAAATTAATGCCAAACAAAGAAAGCGTCCAATTAGAAAAATTAGATCTCTTGCCTTTTGATTCGTTCCACCGTTACATGGCAAGTCTTGTACAGTTTTCAAATGGCGCCAAAAAGATCTATCTAAAAGGTGCACCAGATAAGTTATTCAACTTTGCACAACAACAAGATCCAACCTTCAAACGTTCATTTTGGCAAGCCAAAGCCGACCATTTAGCTAACCAAGGTAAGCGAGTCGTAGCTTTAGGCGTGATCAAAGACGCTGATCAAATTACTGAACTAGAACATAAGCATCTCGAAACAGGCTTTACTTTCCTGGGCTTGACTGGGATCATCGACCCACCACGCCCAGAAGTTATCGCAGCTTTACGTGAGATGAACAAAGCCAAAGTCGAAGTCAAAATGATCACCGGTGACGCTCCATTGACCGCAGCTGCGATCGGACAGCAACTAGGCTTAGCTGATGGTGAATTACACACGATCACCGGAGTAGAATGGGATCAACTGACTGCTGAACAAAAACAAAAAGCAGCCGTTAAGCATCAGATCTTTGCCCGGACAACGCCGGAAAACAAGCTCGAGATCATCGAAGCTTTACAACAAAGTGGCAAAGTGACGGCGATGACTGGTGACGGTGTCAATGATGCTCCCGCACTGAAAAAAGCTGACATTGGTGTTTCCATGGGGATCAAGGGGACTGATGCCGCTAAAGAAGCTTCCGATATGATCTTAACTGATGATAACTTTGCGACTTTAGCGACTGCGATCAAAGAAGGGCGCCGGATCTACGACAATATCAAAAAGAGCATCCTCTTCTTATTGCCGACCTCATTTGCTGAAGGTTTGATCATCTTCTTGACGATCCTTTTCAACCAAGAAATGCCTTTACAAGCGACCCAACTACTTTGGATCAACTTAGTCTCTGCGATCACGATCCAATTTGCGTTCATCTTTGAACCAGGTGCCCGTGACTTGATGAAACGTCCACCACGTAAGAGCAATAGTCGCTTGATCTCAGGGCGCGAAATGCTTCAGCTAGGCTATGTTTCGCTACTGATCGCCTTAGTCGGATTAGGCGCTTATGAGATGCTGATCGCTACAGGTGCTTCGGCAACGCTAGCAAGCACGGCGATGGTCAACATCATCGTCTTTAGCAAGATCTTTTACTTGTTCAACATTCGCACCGAAGAATCAGCCTTCTCTAGTGCCTCATTTACAAATAAAAAGGCCTTCTCGATCATCTTACTCATGATCTTGTTGCAGATGGGCTTGACCTACTTGCCATTCATGCAAGAGGCCTTTAGCACGACAGGGATGCAACTAGGCGAATGGATCTTGACGATCGTCTGCGGTTTTAGCGTGCTAGCTGTGACCGAATTAGATAAATACCTTAAATTCCGCTTAGCTCGGGCTAGAAACTAATTTTAAATGAGAAGCTCACCATGGTGTTTAGGCAGCATGGTGAGCTTTTTGCTATTTATTGCCACACGCTTATTGCGCTAGATATCAAGCACCTATGTTACAATAAAATTAAAAAAGAAGGTGTTTACATGTCTGAAACTATCTCGTGTCGGCAAACACTTGCCGTGACCAGTCATCGCGTCCTAGCTAGCGATCTCAACGAACATGAAACTGTCTACGGTGGTGCATTATTGGCGCTACTCGATGGAACGGCCTCGATCTCAGCCAGTCGTTTTGCCCGCTCACAATGCGTCACAGCTGCCCTTGATCAAGTCAACTTCATCGAGCCTTTTGTGCTAAATGACTCACTATGTATCGAAAGCTACGTGACTGGGCACGGTAAACGGTCGCTCGAAGTTTTCGTCAAGGTCATCGGCGAACATCTCGATACCGGCGAACGTTTCTTAGGGATGACCGCCTTTTTGACCTTTGTTGTTCTAGATAAAAAGGTCACTTTACCCGAACTGAACGCTGAAACACCGGAAGAAAAAAGCCTCTGCGCTGACTTTCAAAAACGTAAAACTTACCGGCGTCAAAAAATAGCCGAACAAAAAAAACTCCAAGCTTCATTGAGTCTAGACTTTCCGTGGTACAGCTAAATATCCCAAAAAGCACGCTCTGAGCTGATCTCAAAGCGTGCTTTTTGGGATATTATTTTTTGTTCGTTAAAGAACCACTATCGACCGCACCTTGCGCCAAGTTCAATAATAACTTGATCGCTTCTTCATAGCTGCAAGCTTTTTCGTTCATAACTGTCCTGATCAACTCTTCAGTTGACGTCTTAGATGAGATCATCATACTAGTCCTGCACTATATCATGTGAGCATCGACCATCAAAGAGATATAGCCTTCCTTTCTCCAAGATCCAAAGCGCTTTGCTTCTTTTACCGTACATCGAACACCCATAACAGGCCCACATCTCATCTCTGATCTGCTATGCATGCTTACCACCAACTAGCAAACACGTGTTCATTTATTTTCGTTACTTTTATATTCTAGCGCGCCACCACAAAAAAATAAAGCATTAATATTATTCAATTTTTTTAACTATCATAACTATCCGTGATAAGACAAGCAAACTTCCCTATAAAAAAATTTTGGACTTCTTTTTTATTCATTTTCACTCGCAAATATTCATTAAAAGCTTTAATAACAACAATAATTCGTTTTTTCTTATAGTCCATCACAAATCCTTATCCAACTTGCTTTCATGATCATTTACATTCTTCTATACGTTGTTATTAATTTATCTTTTGATATACATAAGTTTATAGTTATGGTTATTTGAGATAAGATTTTGTACGGCTAGTTAAAAACAATTGACGTTTATTTCAAAAACAGCTATAATCGCACTAACTTGATCGAACTATCGCTTTGATGAGATGAGTGGTAACGCCTAACAGAGACTAGCTCAATGCTGAGAGAACTAGATGTTAGCCACGGATGAACTCGGAGCTGTCCAACGGTGCAAGCTTTTGGACCGGTGTGAGCCGTTAACGTCCGAACTGGGCCTCCAGTTCATAAGATAGCCAGTGTGAGCTGACTATAAATCAAGGTGGTACCGCGGTAAAACGTCCTGACGATTCTTTCGTGAGGGCGTTTTTTGTTTCTAGCAAAGAAAGGTGGAATTTTGATGACAAATAAGCAATTAGTATTACAAACTGATTTTGGTTTAGCAGATGGTGCGGTCAGTGCGATGTATGGTGTTGCCAAAACGGTCGCTCCCGCATTGCATGTGGCTGATCTGACCCATGAGATCACACCTTACAACATTTGGGAAGCTTCCTATCGTCTCTACCAAACGCTCAATTATTGGCCAGTTGGAACGACCTTTGTTTCCGTCGTTGATCCTGGCGTCGGAAGCGAACGTAAAAGCGTCTGTGCGCTCACTAAAACGGGTCACTATGTTATTACACCAGACAACGGTACCCTTACGCATATCGCCAAATTTTTTGGTTTAAAAGCCGTCTGTAAGATCAATGAAACTACGAGCCGCCTGCCCCACTCCGATGAAAGTCACACCTTCCACGGCCGCGATGTCTATGCTTATAATGGAGCTCGCTTAGCTAGTGGTCAACTCGATTTTTCTGATATCGGACCTAAGATCGACCCAGCCACGATCGTCAAATTACCTCTTCAAGCACCTATTGTCACTGCTGATTCGATCACCGGCATGGTCGATATCTTAGATGTGCGCTTTGGCTCGTTATGGACCAACATTTCATTAGATGCGCTCAAACAGCTAAATATTACTCGCGGTGATCAGCTATTGGTCACGATCTATCACGATAACGCCGAAGTCTATCAAGCAAAATTGCCATTCGTGCGCTCGTTTGCTCAAGTGGCGTTAAACGAGCCCTTGTTGTATATCAACTCTCTTGTCAAAGTCGGGATCGCCTTGAATCAAGCCTCATTTGCGCAAACTTATCAGATTGGAACCGGACATGCTTGGAAAGTCACGTTGCGTAAATTGAGCTAAACCCGCATAATAATTTTAGGAGGAATTTTTAAATCATGAAAAAAGAATTATCTGTAAAAAGTGTAGTTGCGATCGGTATCGGCGCTGCGATCTTTGTGATCTTAGGGCGGTTTGCTTCGATCCCAACTGGTATTCCTAACACTAATATTGAGACCGTCTACCCCTTCTTAGCACTTTTCAGCGTTATCTTTGGCCCCTTAGTCGGCTTTGCTACAGGTTTTATCGGTCACGCTTTAAAAGACTTCATCACATTTGATAATCCATGGTGGAGTTGGATCTTATGTTCAGGTCTGTTAGGCCTTTGTTTTGGCTTGATCGGAAAAAAACTACGCGTCACAGAAGGCATCTTCACTCTTAAAGAAGTTATCTTTTTCAATATTTCTCAGGTTATCATCAATTTCTTGGCCTGGAGTCTGATCGCTCCGACTTTAGATATCTTGATCTACAGTGAACCAGCGAATAAAGTCTTTTTGCAAGGAATCATTACCTCGATCTCCAATAGCTTGACTGTCGGGATCTTAGGCACACTTTTACTCAAAGCCTATGCTTCGACCCGCGTGAAAAAAGGTAGCTTACACAAGGAATAAGCCTATGAATAAACCAATAATTTCATTCAAAGATTTTACATTTAAATATTTAACTCAAGCCGAACCAACTTTGAAAAATATCGACCTCGAGATCATGGCGGGTGAAAAGATCTTGATCGCTGGCCCTTCTGGCAGTGGTAAATCGACACTGGCAAAATGCTTGAACGGCTTGATCCCAAATGAAGATAAAGGCGAGATCAGTGGTAGTTGTATCGTTTCTGGACATGACATCACCAAGACTTCACTATTTGATCTCTCCTTTACGACATCGACGATCTTACAAGATTCCGATAGCCAATTTATCGGGCTTACTGTCGCCGAAGATATCGCATTTGCCTTAGAAAATGATGCCGTTGAGCACCAAAAAATGCACCAGATCGTGCAAAAATGGGCTAAAGAACTCAACTTAGAAGACCTGCTCGCTCATTCACCGCAAGCACTCTCCGGTGGTCAAAAACAACGCGTGGCTTTAGCTGGCGTCTTAGTCAACGGTTCCCCGATCTTGTTGTTTGATGAACCATTGGCTAATCTTGATCCCGCCTCAGGCTATCAGACTATGCAACTGATCGACACGCTCCAACAAAAGACGAAGGCGACCGTGATCATCGTTGAACACCGCGTCGAAGAAGTTTTGACTTGTCCACTTGATCGGATCGTTGTTTTAGATGACGGACAGATCATTGCCGATACGCCACCTGATGCCCTTTTACGCCAAGATATCTTGCAGCAAGCTGGGATCAGACCACCTTTATATTTGGAAGCTTTACGTCAAGCAAAGATCTCGTTAGATCAGCTACCAGATGTCACTAGCGTTGAAAAGCTGCCACCTGATCCAACTATCGCTCAGGCATTAGCTAAATTACAACAAGCTAAACCAGCTACCTCACCTAAAAATACTCCGCAATTGGAACTACACGATGTCTCATTTAGGTATACGCCAGATCAAAAATATCCATTAATGGATATCGATCTGACCGTCAATGCGGGGGAATTTATCAGTATCGCTGGCCAAAATGGGGCCGGAAAAACGACCTTGATCAAGCTGATCTGTGGCTTTTTGAGCGGCAGTGGGAAAATGACTTGGGAAGGACAAGATCTAGCCACAGCTTCGATCAAGGAACGGGCCGAAAAGATCGGTTACGTAATGCAAGACCCTAACCAAATGATCTCACAAAAAATGATCTTTGATGAAGTCGCTTTGGGTCTGCGGTTACGCGGGATCACCGATGAAGCTCAGCTTAAAGAACGCGTCGAGAAGGTTTTAAAAGTCTGTGGTCTCTATGAATTTCGTAACTGGCCGATCTTAGCCTTGAGCTATGGCCAAAAAAAGCGAGTCACGATCGCTTCGATCCTGGTTTTAGAGCCCAAATTGATCATTTTAGATGAGCCAACTGCGGGACAAGATCAGCAAACTTACACTGAGATCATGCAATTTTTGCGTAAATTGAATCAACAAGGCTGTACGATCATCATCATCACCCACGACATGCATCTGATGCTCGAATACACAAAACGCACCTTGGTCTTTAGTCACGGAAAATTACAAGCTGACCTAACACCCGCTCAATTATTGAGCCGCCCTGAGCTCTTACAACAAGCTTCCTTGCGCCAAACCAGTCTTTACCAACTAGCTCAAAAATATAACCTGGAAAATATCGACGCCTTTATCGCGGGTTTCAACCAGCTGACACTGAAAGGAGCGCACCATGAATAAACAAAGTATTCTCGGTTATCAACCGCAAGATAGTTTTATCCATCGACTAAATGCGACGGCTAAGCTCTTTTTCTTTTTACTCGTGTCGATCGCTTGCATGACCACTTTTGATACGCGCTTCTTGCTATTTGTGGCTATCTTTTCGATAATTTTGTTTAAAAGTGCCCATTTGCAGTGGCAACAAGTGTCATTTATCATTAAATTCATTGCCTTGTTCTCACTTTTGAATTTGATCGCGATCTTTATTTTCCAACCGACTTATGGCCAAGAATTATACGGATCTCGTCATGTCTTGCTAGCAGCAGGATACTTTACCTTGACCAGTCAGGAACTCTTTTATCTAGTAAATGTGGCTTTAAAATACTTCTGTACAGTCCCCTTAGCTTTGCTTTTCTTACTGACGACTGATCCAAGCGCCTTTGCCTCTAGTTTAAATAAGCTAAAGATCAGTTATAAAATCAGCTATGCGGTGGCTTTGGCTCTACGTTATATCCCGGATATCCAAGCAACTTATTGGGATATCTCAGCTGCTCAGCAAGCACGCGGCTATGAGCTATCTTCCAAAGCTAAACTCAGTACGCGCTTAAAAGGAGCGATAAACATCATCCTCCCACTGATCTTTTCAAGTCTTGAACGGATCAATACGATCAGTACCGCTATGCAATTGCGCCGTTTTGGTTCAAAGAAAACGCGGACCTGGTATACACAACGCCCGTTCAAAGCTAGTGATTGGTTCGTCATCATTTTAGCCATTGTATTATTTGGGATCACACTTTATCTCTTCAAATTAAATCACGGGCGTTTTTATGACCCCTTCAACTAAAAAAGCTACCAGTCTATACTGATAGCTTTTTGAAAAACTGGTCACGATCAAGATCGCGATCAGTTTTTTTATTTTAGGAGCATTGCTAACACAATACCGAGCACATCTAAGACCGCATAAGTCCCGGTCAGATATAAGGTTCCACGCTTATCTTGTTTACTCAACTGATAATAGATCCCCCCAAAAAGCACGATCTGTAAGATAGTGTTCACGTAAGTTGCGCCAAATACTGCTTCTGTGATCACGACATAACTAGCGGAAATAACACTAATAATGCAATTAACGATCACCAGTGTTAAAAATAATGCCTCTTTATCGCCTTGGTTGGTCGCTAAGATCACTAAGCGTCCAATACCCCATGTTACTAAGAAACTGACTAAAGATCCGATCGCCCCTCCAATGATCGTGACTGCATTTAAAACGTTTTTTCCTTCAAGCGATACATCAGCTGGGAGGGATGTTTCTATATTTTGCGTAATAAGATAGACACTAGCCACTGAGAGAGCAACGACTAAAAAGACAAGTCCTACCTTAGTCAGCGCAGATAATTTAAGTCCTGAATGTGACATTTCAAACACCTCTTTTTACAATTATTTTCTTTAGTATACACTGTTTTATCATACATTAGTCCAAGTATGCATAAGTGGTCATTTATTTAACTTATTTAGCTATCAAAAAAGCAGAGACCAGATGGATCTCTGCTCGCTAGCAATGACTTAAAGCCCTTGCTCTTTTGTATTTATCCCTGGCTTCCAAGTTAAATAGCCTTTATAGTCAGCTACGCAAAGGAGTTTTTCAGCATTTTCGATCCGATCAGCCGTTGGCGGTTCAACACCTTCCAAGCGATACTTGATCCCCATTTCCTTATACTTGCGAACTCCCATAGTGTGATAAGGTAAGACTTCGACTTTTTCGACATTTTTCAACGTCTTGATATATTTGCCGAGTTCTTTTAAATACTTATCATCATCGGTGATCCCTGGAACCAAAACGTGTCTGATCCAAACTGGTTTACCGAGCTCAGATAGATACTCACACAAATCAAGGATGTTCTCGTTTGGATAACCGGTCAAGCGTTTATGCTCATCAGAGTTGATATGCTTGATGTCCACTAATAAAATGTCGGTATATTCCAGTAACTCATTGAATAAGCTAAACCATGGTTCACGGCGCGTAAATGGTGCCCCACATGTGTCCAAACAGGTGCTGATACCATGTTCTTTACACTGCTTGAACACTTCCAAAGCAAATTCTGGTTGCAATAAGATCTCGCCCCCTGAAAGGGTGATCCCACCATCTTCGCCCCAAAAAGCTCGGTATGGTAAAGCTTTTTCTAAAAGTTCACTGGCAGTCATTTGCGTCCCAACATTTTTCTTCCAAGTATCTGGATTGTGGCAAAACTTACAACGCATATTGCATCCCTGCATGAAAGCCACAAACCTGATCCCTGGTCCATCGACTGCGCCAAAGGTCTCAAGGGAATGCACGTAGCCTAAAACCTGACCGTCTTTAGTTGGAACTGGATTAATATATGGATTAGCTTTCATTATTACGCCGCCTTTACTAATTGACTATTGTGCTCTTAACTACATTGAAGTATGGAACGTTCTTGAAATAACGTCATCTTGTTGTTCCTTGGTCAGATCAGCGAAGTATACACAGTAACCAGAAACACGCACAGTCAACGTTGGATATTCTTCTGGATGTTTTTGAGCATCAAGTAAAGTATCGCGGTTGAAGACGTTGATGTTTAAGTGGTGACCTTCATTTTTCATGTAACCACTGATCATGTTTACCAAGGTCTTTTCTTCTAATTTTTCATCGTGCCCAAGTGTTGATGGAGTTACGGCAAAAGTATTGGAGATCCCGTCTGTTGCGTAGCGATATGGTAATTTAGCTACAGAAAGCAAGGAGGCCAATGCCCCGTTTGTTTCAGCACCATAAGCTGGGTTAGCACCTGGTGAGAATGGTTCGCCTGCTTGACGGCCATTAGGTGTCGTCCCGGTATTCTTACCGTAAACAACATTAGATGTGATCGTCAAAACAGATGTTGATAATTTAGCATCACGGTAGAGGTGATGTTTGTTCATCTTGGTGTAAAGTTGTCTTACTAACCATGCAGCGATCTCGTCAGCACGGTCATCGTTGTTACCATAACGTGGGAAGTCTTTTTCAGTCTTGAAGTCAACTGCCACACCGTTTTCATCACGGATAACTTTAACTTTACCGTACTTGATAGCTGAAATGGAGTCAGCAGCAACTGCTAAGCCAGAGATACCTGTCGCAAATGTACGATCTAAGCGGGTATCCTTCAAAGCAAGTTGAGCTGATTCATAGTAATACTTATCGTGCATGTAATGGATCACATTCAAAGCATTTACATAAACATCAGCGACCCATTCCAACATGTCATCGAATTTCTTCAAGAATTCATCATAATCAATATATTCTGAAGTGATCGGTGCATAAGCTGGACCACATTGCATCTTGGTCAATTCATCGACCCCACCGTTGATCGCATAGAGCACGGTCTTAGCCAAGTTAGCACGAGCCCCGAAGAATTGGACCCCATCAGCGATCGGTTGCGCAGACACACAGCAAGCAATGCCATAGTAGTCTGTGCCCCATGTTTCCATCATCAATTCATCGTTTTCGTATTGGATCGTTGAACTTGCGATCGATACACTAGCCGCATAGTTCTTGAACCCTTCTGGCAAACGTTCTGACCATAATAAAGTGATGTTTGGTTCTGGTGCTGCCCCCATGTTATGCAAGGTGTGCAAGAAACGAAAAGCAGTCTTTGTAACGTGGTGACGGCCATCCATCCCCATCCCAGCGATCGATAACGTTGCCCAAATTGGGTTACCAGAGAACAAGGAGTTGTATTCTGGAGTCCGAATGAATGTCACCATCCGGAGTTTCATTGTGAATTGATCGATCAATTCTTGAGCTTCTTTTTCGGTCAATAAACCGTTATCCATATCACGTTTGATATAGATATCGATGAATGAATCGATCCGACCAATAGACATGGCAGCCCCATTTTGTTGCTTGATAGAAGCTAAGTAGCCAAAGTATAACCATTGGATAGCTTCACGCGCATTTGTAGCTGGATAAGAAATGTCATAGCCATAAGAGGCCGCCATTTTCTTCATGTCTTGTAAAGCACGAATTTGTTCAGAAACTTCTTCACGTAAGCGAATAACTTCATCTGTCATTTGACCGTCGCCATAGTTAGCTAAGTCATCTTTCTTAGCTGCGATCAAGCGGTCGATCCCGTAAAGAGCAACACGAGGGAAGTCAGCGATGATCCGACCACGACCGTATGAGTCAGGTAACCCAGTCACGATCTTGTTGTGGCGTGCACGCTTAATTTCGTCATTGTATGCATCAAAAACGCCTTGGTTGTGTGTCTTATGCAAGTCGGTGAAGATCCGTTCTGTTTCCGGATCAATTTCCATCCCGTAAGCAGCCAAAGCAACTTTAGCCATCCGAATACCACCATAAGGCATCAAAGCTTTTTTCATTGGCTTATCTGTTTGCAAACCAACGATCTTTTCTAAGTCTTTATCTAAATAACCTGGTTTGTGTGAAGTGATCGTCGAAACAACTTTGGTGTCAGCATCTAAAACGCCACCAGCAGCCCGTTCTTTCAACTTGATGTCAATTAACATGTCGTTTAATTTTGTGGTTGCTTCAGTTGCTTCTTCAAGAAATGATTGATCACCATCATAAGGTGTGTAGTTACGGTTGATGAAATCACGTACGTCGATCTCGTCTTGCCAGTCCCCGCCTTTAAAACCGTTCCAAGCAGTTGTTACTGTTTCTTTGCTGTTGTCTTTGAGCATCTGTATTCCTCCCTGTGTAAAAAATCCGTCTGACCTAAATAATATAACCTAGCACGCACTAAAAAACGCTTGTTAACGTTTTCATCCTTATATTATCTAAAATCGAGCATAAAAACAAGTCATAATCCATTATTTTTGTACTTTTTTAAAAAATGTTGTCTCTAATTTTTTACCTAAAAAGAGACTGATAGCCACCAATGACTACCAGCCTCTTTCTAATTTATTTAAATTTCTTCCCAAATGTCCTTTAAGACGTTTGTTTGATCACGATCTGGACCAACTGAGAAAGTCGAAACTTCCACACCAACTAATTCTTCAATGCGTTTGACATAGTTACGTGCATTTTCAGGCAGATCAGCTAAAGTCTTAGCCCCTGTGATATCTTCTTTCCAGCCTGGCATTGTTTCATAAACTGGCTTGCATTGTGCCAATTCTTTCAAGCTAGCTGGGTAACGGTCGATCTTTTCCCCGTTTAATTCGTAAGCTGTACAGATCTTGATCTCATCTAGACCAGTCAAGACATCCACACAGTTCAAGCATAAGTTGGTCAAACCTGAGACCCGCTTGGAATGACGCATTACGACACTATCGAACCAACCGATCCGACGAGGACGTTTCGTAACGGTACCATATTCGTGACCTGCTTCACGGATGTAGCTACCGATCTCATCGTGTAACTCAGTTGGGAATGGACCATCACCGACCCGTGAAGTATAAGCTTTGCAGGCACCCACAACTTTATTGACCTTTTCTGGACCAACGCCAGAGCCAGTTGTGACCCCACCAGCGATCGGATTAGAAGATGTAACAAATGGGTATGTCCCATGGTCCACATCTAACATAACACCTTGAGCACCTTCAAATAAAACGTGCCCGCCGTTATCTAACGCATCATTTAAAATAACTGATGTATCAGCTACATACTTCTTGATCCGTTGACCATATTCATAATATTCATTGTAAATTGTTTCAAAATCAAGCGGTTCGCCTTCATAATCGTACATCTTTTGGAATAAACGATTCTTTTCTTCCAAATTACGACGTAGCTTTTCAGCAAATGTATCTGCTTCTAACAGATCTGCGACCCGAATACCGATACGAGCTGCTTTGTCCATGTAGCAAGGACCGATACCCTTATTAGTCGTACCGATCTTGTTGTCTTTTTTGGCGCTTTCTTGTAAGCTGTCCAAAACAATGTGGTATGGCAAGATCACGTGCGCACGGTTTGAAACACGAAGGTTATCTGTTGGGATCCCATTTTCATGTAAGTATTCCAACTCAGCAACTAACGACTTAGGATTCAAAACAACGCCATTTCCGATGACACTGATCTTATCGGAATAAAAAATTCCAGATGGGATCAAGCGCAATTTGTAGGTCTTACCATCAAAAGCGATCGTATGACCGGCATTGTCTCCACCTTGATAACGTGCGATAACATCGGCATTTTTACTCAAGAAATCAGTGATCTTGCCTTTGCCTTCATCGCCCCATTGACTACCAACAACTACTACTGATGACATATACAGTCCACCTCATAATATTTCTAAGCATTACTCTGCTTGCTAGTCTAAATTAACGACCTTGATAATTGTAACAATCAAGCTTAGTTTTTTCAAGCAATTACGAATATTACTTCGCAAAAAAAAAGGCTAAAATTATTAATTGCGAACTTTAGCCTTTTTAATTTAAATTATTCTGATTTAAAGCGAATAACTAATCCCATGGATCGTAGCGACGAAAGGGCAATATGCTACGCGTCCGGGATAATTCTTCCATTTGTTTGACGATCACTAGCGTTTCTGCGCTCATCTTGATCTTGCCTTTGCCTCGTAGCACCGCTTCATAGGACGCAGTTACCATTTTTTCCATAATGATCTGGGGGGCTATCTGTCGCTTGTCCAAAGCATCTTTTCCGTAAGCGACGATCTTTAAAAAGACCTTATCATCTGTGCTTTGTTCCAAAGCCTGTGTCAATTCATTTGCCAGCCGTGCGATCTCTTTGCGTGACTTCATTTCACTCACCTCATCTTCATCTTACACCAAAGCTATAAATTAAGCTTGTTTATCGGCATAGACTTCGATGCAAAAGTTTTTCTGGCTACAATTTGGACACACTAGCTTTCGGGTACTTGGAGTGTGGGCCGACCAAAAATATGCTTTGAGTCCTGGTCGAAATTGGTGTTGGCAGTTAGGACAGATATACGCCGTATGCTGCCAAACATAGTACACTAAGGCTGTTGCGATTACTACTGAGATCACTAAAGCCCCAGCTACTAACCACCATGATCCATGGTTTAAGAAGACATAGATGATACTGCCCCACAAGATCACGTCGATCACAAGTCCGATGCCGATCATTTGCCAGTGTAATTGATGTAATTTTTTTGTCTTTTCCATTTCAAATTCAATTCCTTTCGTAAAATTTCCCGGGAAAACTTGAAATTTTTCTAGTTGTTTGGCTAGATAATCTAACTTAACGGCACGTTTTTTAGCCCGTTCTAGTTCTTTAGCATTTTGTTCTTGGTGCTGAGCCACTAACAACTGTAAAATTTTATAATTTTCCGGTGTATCTAAGAGGCCTTTGATATCTTTTAGCGTGAAACCTAATTCCTTATAGGTCAAGATCATTTCTAAACGTGTGACTTGATCTTTAGCATATAAACGTCGATCAGCCTCTGTGCGACTAGCAACTAACAATCCTTGCCGTTCATAATACTGCACTGTCCGCAAAGTGACGTGGCACTGCTTCGCTAATTGTCCACTTGAATACATTTTCTGCCCCCTTTCTATTTTCACTATAAATGATAACGTTACGTCATCAGCAAGTAAAAAGAAAAGCGTGTGAACTAAAAAAATCACCACGATGCCAAAATGCATCATGATGATCTTCCTTAATTATTTATACGGTATGATTCGCTTTTCTTTGTACTGTGTTTTTTTAGTCGTGCTGCGAAAAGCAATGCCTAGCGGATAACGGTGACTTGCCCATGATGCCAAAAACGCATCCTGGGCAAGTCACCGTTATCCGTACGGCATAGCCCGCTTTTCTTCGCACTGTGGTTTAATTATGTGGCAAGATATTTAGTACATATAACATCGCGATAAAGATAAAGAATAAGACGATGACCACTGGATTTAGTTCTTTGCGACGACCTGCTGCGATCATTGTGATCGGATAAACTAAGAAGCCAAATGCGATCCCGTATGAGATGTTAGATGTCAACGGCATGGCGATGATCGTTAAGAACGCTGGTAAAGCGATCTCGAATTTTTCCCAGTTGATAAAGCGCATCGATTGTGCCATCAAAGACCCAACAATGATCAAGGCTGGCGCTGTAACTTCAGTCGTCACCACACTCAATAATGGGGAGAAGAATAAACTCAGGCCAAACATCCCTGCGATCACTAATGAAGTAAAGCCAGTCCGACCTCCGACTGCGATCCCAGCAGAAGATTCAACATAAGCTGCTGTTGGGGTCGTCCCCATCACAGAACCAGCTAACATTGAAAATGAGTCAGCCATCAAAGCCCGACCGATCCGAGGCATCTTATCATTTTTCATCAAGCCAGCTTGTTGGGCTAACCCAACTAAAGTACCCGCTGTATCAAAGAAAGTCACCAGTAGTAAAACGATGATCACAGCTAGCATTTGTGGCGTATTGATATTACCTAAGTTTGCCAGACCGACCCCAAAAGTTGGCGCCAAGCTTGGGATCGAAGAAACGATCTTATCTGGCATTGGGATCAAGCCCGTTACTAGACCTAAAAGTGTCGTTGCCAAGATCCCGATAAAGATCGAACCTGGGACGCGCCGTGCCATCAATAAGGCTGTAACAAAGAAACCAAAAATCGTTAACCAAGTAGTTGGGACCGTCAATGATCCCAATTCGACTAACGAAGATTTGCTGGCAACGACGATCCCGCCACCCTTTAAACCAACAAAAGCGATAAAGATCCCGATCCCAGCTGCCATTGCGAGCTTGAGATCATGTGGGATCGCATCGATCACGATCTCGCGGATCTTGAATAATGAAAGTAACGTAAAGATAACGGAAGCCACCACGACCCCTGCCATTGCAGTCTGCCACGGGATCCCCATCGTCAAAACGACGGAATAGGTGAAAAATGCATTATCCCCTAAACCAGGAGCGATCCCGATCGGATAATTAGCTAAAAATGCCATCAAGGTACAACCAATGATCGCAGATAGGGCAGTCGCTGTAAAGACAGCCCCTTTATCCATCCCTGCTTCACCTAAGATATTGGCATTGACGAACAAAATGTAGGCCATCGATACGAACGTAGTCAAGCCAGCAACGGTCTCCCGTTTAGTATTAGTTTTTAATTCTTTAAAGTGGAAGGTTCTTTCGAGCCAGCCTGCTTTGGTGGCTGTTGTTTGACCATTATCCAATTTCTTTCACCTCTGAATTTATTTTTACTTTGATAAGTATTACACGTATGATTGTAAAAATCAACCCCTAAATAGTTCGTGTTTTCATCAAATGATATCAATTTTAAGGTGAAAAAACTCTTACTTCGGATAAATAGCGCTATTATTAATAATTTCATTAACAATTTCTTCAGGCGTTAGTGTATTTGTATAAAAAATTTTGTCAGCACATCTAAGATATTGTTCTTGGCGTTGCATTTTTAATGCATACAATTCTTTTATATTCAGATTTGTAGCTAACGGGCGCTCTTGATCAAAATTCAGTCGTTTATCTATACTGTTAATGTCTGCTTCCAATAAAATTATCTGAGCACCTGAATTTTTAAGATATTGCTCATTAAACATCACAGTTCCACCACCTGTAGATAAAATTCCATCCTCTCTAATTAGTTTTCTCAGTACTTTACTCTCTAATTCACGAAAATATCTTTCTCCAAATTTTTTAAAGATAGTTTTTATCTCGGCATCACAAGCTTTACCTATTTCCACATCTAAGTCATAAAAATTCAAATTTAATTTCTTCGCTAAAAGTTTCCCCACTGTTGACTTCCCACTTCCCATAAAGCCAATTAATATCAAATCCATAATATCACTTCCTTTACACAATAATTTTCATCAAATCGTCAAAAAAATTAGGATACGAGATACTTACTATTCCCTCATTCACTAAATATATTTCTTCTTGTGCTTTTAATGCAGCAATTGCTAACATCATTCCAATTCTATGATCCCCATGACTCGACAGAATATTATCATTTACATTCCAATTCTCTTGCCCCCATATGTCCATGCCATCTTCTCTTTCAACTACTTTTACACCTAATTTTTTTAATTCCTTAACTATTGCTACTATTCGATCTGATTCCTTAAACCTTAGCTCTTTAGCTCCACTAATACTACTTTTCCCCCTAGCACATGCTGCTAATAAAGCTACTAATGGCAATTCATCTATTACATTAGGAATATCATCTTTATCTAAAGTAATAGCCTTTAAATTACTTGTTTCCACAGTAATATCTCCAAAAGGTTCTTCATTTCTTTCAATCATACTAATACTAATTTTAGCGTTCATCCTTTTCAAAACATCTAAAATTCCAGTTCTAGTAGGATTTAACCCAACTTCTTTTAAAATCAACTTTGAATTTTTTACAATTGCTCCCGCAACAAGAAAAAAAGCCGCTGATGATATATCACCTGGTATATCTACAAACTGTCCAACAAGACGTAGCGATGGAAACACTCTTATTGTTCTCCCATCTTCCGAAGTTTCTATCTTAGCACCAAACTTATTTAATAGTATCTCAGTATGATTGCGTGTTGGTAATTTTTCGTGTATAACTGATTCCTGCTCTGATTGTAGCGCTGCAAATATTAATGCACTTTTTACCTGTGCACTAACTACATCCATATATACCTCTGCATTATGTAACTTTTGTCCATTTATTATTGCTGGTAATGTATCATCTTTAAATAACTTAATTTGTCCCCCAAAATATTTCAAAGGAGCACTTACTCGCTTCATTGGTCTTCTAGATAATGACTTATCCCCTATCAAAATTGTATCAAATTCTGCCCCCGATAAAATCCCCATCATCAATCTAGCTGTTGTACCTGAATTCCCCATAGCAAGCGGATTTTTAGGAGGTAAGAAATTATTTATCCCTTTTCCAACGACGACTACATTATTTCTACTTTCAATAATTTCTACCCCTAATTTTTTTAATACCTTTATAGTTGTTAAGCAATCCTTCCCATGTGATAAATTCTTAATAATAGTATCTCCGTAGCTCATTGCCCCTATAAGAAGTGCACGGTGAGAAATGCTCTTATCTCCTGGTACGTTCATGCATCCAACAAGTCCATTAATTTTTGTGCATAATTTCTTCAAGTAACATTCCTCCAAATAAAAAACATATACATACATCAATATCTAGAAATATAATTTCTATAATTTTCAACTTCCACTTTTAGACGACTTAAATTTGAAGATTCAAATGTTTCTAAAATAGTACGTACTAATTCTATGGCAATTACGTTCTCTACAATAAGTGAAGCAGGGGCTACAACTGTTATATCCGCCCTTTCTATACTTGCTTTGGCACGCTTTCTTGTTTCTATATCAATAGTTTCAAGGGGTTTTCTTAAAGTAGGTATTGGTTTAAGTGCTGCATCTACTATTAATGGCATTCCATTTGTCATACCACCTTCGATACCTCCCAAATGGTTGGTTTTTCTAGTATACCCACCACTTGGTTTATACGTAATTTCATCCATCACTTCACTGCCAAAATGTCCAACAATATCAAAACCATCCCCAAAACTAACTCCCTTAATTGCGTTAACCCCCATCACTGCCCCAGCCAACCTCACATCTAATTTCTTTTCCCAACTAGTATAGTTCCCTAGCCCAACAGGTAAATTTTCAACTAACACACGAACTTTCCCTCCCAAAGTATCTCCTTTTCTTTTTGTCTGAGTAATCAGTTTATGTATTTCTGAAATTTTTGATTTATCAATAATTCTCAAATCATTATCATTTATTCTTTCACGAATGTCACCAACACTCATTTTTTCAGATGTTTTTATTTTAATATTACCTACTTGGGTAACATATCCAATTAAATCTATCTTCAGTTCTCTAAGTAGTTGTTCACAAATACTACCTATTGCTACCTTTAGTACAGTTTCACGTGCGGAGGAACGTTCTAAAACATTACGTAAATCTCTATGCCCATATTTCATTCCTCCAACTAAATCTGCATGACCAGGACGTGGGCAAGTAACTACTTTGCTAGCATATCTTTCCCCATATCGGATATTTTCAGAATTTGTTTCCATAATACCAAGCCAGTTTTTATGATCTTTATTTTCTACTACCACTGAAATTGGAGATCCTAAGGTAATCCCGCCCCTAATTCCACTTACAATTCGAACTTCATCATTCTCAATCTTTTGTCTCTTACCTCTACCATAGCTATTTTGTCTAATAGATAACGCTAAATTGATTTTATCAACATCAATTTCCAATCCGGCAGGAATTCCCATAATAATTCCTGTCATTTGTTCGCCATGTGATTCGCCAGCTGTCATATATTCCATAATTATTTTATCCCCTATTATTTTTTTGATATTTCTTAGATTGTTTTATTATTTCAATATACACGTTAATAATATATTCTTTAAATTCTGTATCTTCGAGTAACTGATTAGCCCTTTCCAGTAAAATTGACTCTCTCATCTTACTTTCTACCGGTATATCTCTGACTTCTTTATATTGATTTATTTCTTGAACAATATCAAACCGCATTATTAATTCTTGAAATAATGCTTCGTCCACTTTATTTATTTGACTTCTAAAATCCTCGATTTCCTTTTTCATGTCATCCCATCTCTTTTGATTTCATTGCCAAAACACTAACTAAACATAGACCAATAACACCCAATAATAATAATCCTATAAATACACTTAAAATACCGTTTTCAAATAATATTCCTGTTATAATAGGGATAGTAAATGATGCTATACTTCCAAAAAAATAAAATGCGCTAGTCACCAAACTTCTATGCTTTGGATAAATTTTCATAAAAATAACCAATCCCAGTTGCATAACACCACTTGCAGCAGAACCGCCAAATAATAGACATGCTATAGCAATAACTAGTATATTCTCTGAACACAATATAACTGCCAGTGCACCGATAGGAATCATATTTATTAAAACCAACAAACTGTGTATATGTTTATATCTCTGTAACACACAATACAGCACCACTACCCCCATTATGGAACCCAGACTATATAAAGAAAGCAGCATGTGTGACATTTCCTCTGTAAGTCTTAAAAACTGTTTTGCAAATATGGTAATCCATTGTGTAAACCATATCATCATTGCCATAGAAGTGTATCCGTAAATAAGAAGTAACACAGTAGAAATGATCTTTTTTTTCTCTACATTTTGGACTGTTATTTCTACTTTATTTTCCTGTATTCTTGGAATGCGAATAGATGCTACATTGATTATATTCAGCATCAATAAAGCTACCATAATAACAAATGACCAGCCAAACCATAGTTTATTAGTTACCAAAAAAGTGACTATTAGTGGCAAAAAAAATTCTCCTAGCGACATAAATATCTTAATAATAATTGTTTTTTCTCCCTCACCTGTACTCATTTCTACTAGCATTGGATATGTTCCTGCATCAAGTGCAGAATTGGCTATTCCGGCAAAAAAAATACACAGATATATGCCAATAAAATTATTAACACTAATAACTCCTACTGCAAAAATTGAGTATGATATCATTCCTATATAGAGAAACGTCTTTTTATTAATTATAGTTGCAATTCTCCCCATAACAGGATATGAAACCAACCTCCCCAAACCTATTCCTGACATCAAAAAAGAAACCATTTTTAACGAAACGTTCCATTTTTCACCTAGTATCCCCATATTTTGAGATAAAATAACTAATCCAAATCCATGAACAAAATAGTTTAAATATAGACTGATCAATAGTCGAACTTTACTGTAATTCTTTGACTTTATCATTCCATCTCCCCCTTTCTATCTGTTACTTATATTCAAACTGCGCAGACAAATACTCCATCCTACGTAAGTTATTTAAATACTCATTTTCAGATTTGCTAATAAATATACTTAAAAATTCATTTTGAATAACAGCAGTGGCCAAGGTCCCCTTATCGCCTACATTAACAAAAAAGTACGTTTTTTCAGTCCAATTAAACTGTTTTTTTTCTGGAACTTTTGTTATTACCCCTTCACGTAAATAGGGAGAATAAGATGTTGCTATTACAGTAGGCATTAATAACATTTTCTCACTACAGTCAGCTTTTTCACTTTGATTAATTGATTGCCAATACTTTTCCAAAATATTTATTCCAAAACCGTACTGAATCAACTCCGGAATTGCTCCACCACCAAATCTTTTTCCAACCTCACAAAACACAAACCGTTTACTTTTATCATCATAAAACCATTCAAAATGGAAAGGAGTAACTTGATCTTCAATCGTGAATACTTCTAAAATATCTTTACATGCTGCAAATATCTTTTTAAGTAGCTCAATATCAGTCCAATACAGATGATTTGTTCTAATAATATAACCACTCTGTTCATTCAAAGTATTTAACAATAATTCTTCATATTCATTTGAAAAAATATACTGGATATTACTCCCCATAGCAAATCCATCACATGTCAACATTTGCTTTAATTCAACATATTCTTCAACTAAATAATTACCGTTATATATTCTTTTAGGCAAATTACCTATTTCTTCTTTCGTCACTTGGTACACTTCTTCTGATCCTGCTAGATTTCGAGCTTTAACAATAGCTTTTGTAAGTTTATTTTTTTCAAAGAAACCAACTAATTTTTCATACGATGTTACTAATTCAAATTTTGGCTGTGGTATTTCTGTACATCCATATAGTACTGAACGCATATAATATTTATCTTTAAACAAAGTATTCACAACAAACGTTGATTGTTTTTTTAGAAAAAAATCTTCTAGGAATCCTACTAATTCCATATCTTCTTCACTTAATGATGTAATACTAGTAATTTCTACACTCTTATTAAGTTCATTAATGCACTTAATTATCTCTGGCAATGTATACATCGTTAAAAAAATAACTTTAGCTTTCAC
>ERZ778512.409-NODE-409-length-39193-cov-6.917701_pt1 | contig 39193 bp, 39 predicted proteins | sample MGYA00510346_ERZ778512 | MGnify/ENA primary metagenome ERZ778512 (study PRJEB29527, sample SAMN07138962) | mouse gut metagenome | material: feces | host: mouse | place: China:Nanjing | collected 2016-01-25 ...
TTGAAAAGATAACCGAGCCGTATACTGATATAATTTACCCCGAGGCTCCGCTGCCCGCATCTTCGCCCGCTCCCGTGACCGAGGAAGGTGAGGCGGGTGCCGAGACCGAGGCTCAGTCCGCACCTACGCCCACCGTACATCCGAAACCCATATTTGTTCCCGAGGGGATCACAGGATTCAGAAGTCCGTCGGTAAAGATACCGCTCAAAGCGTTCCCAAAGGATATGCTCAGGATCATCATTGAGGGCAGAGCTGAATACAAGCCGAGACAATTCTCTATCCTTTCGGCTAAACTGAGTACCGTAAGGCGTAAGGCGGTAAGCAACAACGTTTTGCCGTTTTCCGTTCTCGAAAAGTCAGAGCAGATGCCCGACTGTGAGATGATCGAGTCCGCATACGCGATAAAGAAGCTGTCGGACGAGGAGCTGAACTGCCTGCTCCGCGGCGACGTGGAATACAACGGCGAGGTGATCGTATCGCCGAATTTCTATTCGAGTATCGTAACCGCCTGCAACTTCCTGCAATTCAGCGATGCGCAGAGGTTCGTTGACTTTTCTATCGCGATTATGGATAACCCCGATCTCGTGGCTACTCATGAATATGTTGCACACCGCGCGGCAGGGCAGAGTTCGAGCAGAAAGCTGTATAACTTCTTCAAGAACGCAGTCGAGGGCGGCGACGCGAAGTACGAAAAGATAATCCCCGTAGCACAGACGTTTGTAAACAGATATAAAGACCAAGCAAAATAAACTTGCCGAGGTGATTTTCTGTGGGCAGAGTAATAGTCTGGAGAGTAACTCAAAGCTGCAATATGAAGTGCAAATTCTGCTCGTACAGTACCGAAGTTGAACGCGTTCGCTCCGACGCGGACAGTACGGAAGCGGAGAGAATGTGTACGGTGCTGGGCGAATACCGCCGTCAGACGGAAGAGGAAATGCTCGTAAGCTGGATAGGCGGCGAGCCGTTTCTTTGGAGGGATATCGTTCCGCTTTCGGAAAAGCTGCACGGTTACGGTATCGGAGTGAGCGCCACCACAAACGGACTGTTGTTTAACAAAAAGGAGCTGCAAAAAGCGGTTCTGGATAATTTTTCGGAGCTCGTGTTCAGTCTGGATGGATTTAACGAGTGCGACGATGCGGTTCGTCAGCATTTCGGGCACTTCGATACCGTGTCGAAGAACATCAAGACCCTTGTTGAAAAGCGCGACGACTGTATGAGCGACCTGAAAATCAAGGTGAACACTATTCTTATGCGGAACAATATCTCGCAGTTTGAGGAGTTCTGCGAGTATCTGTTGTGGTTGGGAGTTGACGAGGTAACGTTCAATCAGCTTGGCGGCTTTGACAGACCAGAGTTCTTTGAGGCTAACCGCCTTACCGAGCAGCAGGTGGAGGCATTCCGAAATCGGCTGCCGCTGCTGAAAAAGATATTTGCCGAGCGCGGACTAATTGTTCACGGGAGCGGGAAGTATCTTGACAGAATACTGAAATCGTCGAGGAACGAGAGAAATCCTGTTGCCGAGTGCGATACGGGATCGTGGTTCTGGTTTATCAACGAGAGCGGGTTCATCAGCCCATGCAGTTATACCTCATATGAATACAAGTTCGACATCAAAGGAATAACCTGCGCGGATGACTTCGCGCGCGTCGAGGAATATTTTCGTAAGTGCAGGAGCAAACAGCGCTCAAAATGGTGCGACGACTGCTACTGTACGCAGTTTTACGATAAATTCGAATAAGAGCCCGCCGCGCGGAATATGTCCGCGCGGCTTTGCAATAACGGAGGTTTTTATGAAAAACAAGCGCGGATTGTTTGCGGGAATTCTTGCGGCGGTAATGCTGATATCCGGCTGTTCGAGCGGCGGCATTGAAAAAACAAGCGGCTCCGAAAGCTCCGCAAATTCGGACAGCGCAAGCTCCGCGGGAAACAGCTCCGAAAGTTCGCAGAGCAGATCGTCAAGCAATAACGGCAGCTCGGACGACAGCGGCCCTGTTCCGCCGTCGGTTGACAATTTCCGTCCGTCGGGAAACGGTCTTTCCGCGACGGGCAGCGGATACGAGGGCGTTAAAGGCACGGGCGCGTTCAATTACGGCGAGGCGCTCCAGAAATCGCTGATGTTTTACGAGCTGCAAAGGAGCGGCGATATTGACGAGGCGACGGCGCGTACAAACTGGCGAGGCGACAGCGGAATGACGGACGGCGCGGATGCCGGTCTCGACCTTACGGGAGGACTGTACGATGCGGGTGACAACGTAAAGTTCAACCTGCCCATGGCGTATACCGCAGCAATGCTCGCGTGGAGCGTATACGAGGACAGATCCGCATATGAGCAGAGCGGACAGCTCGATTACGCGCTCGGCAACATCAAGTGGATATGCGACTATATTATCAAATGTCACCCCGAGGACGAGGTCTACTATTATCAGGTTGGCGATGGAAACGCCGATCATGCGTGGTGGGGCGCGTGCGAGGTAATGCAGATGAACCGTCCGTCGTTCAAGGTTGATAAAAATTCTCCGGGGTCGACGGTCGTCGGGGAGGCAGCAGCGGCATTAGCTGCCTGTTCGGCGGTTTATAAGGATATCGACACCGGCTATGCGGAGGAATGTCTGGAGCACGCCAAGACGCTGTACAAGTTTGCCGAGGATACCAAAAGCGATGAGGGCTATACCGCCGCAAACGGCTTTTACACCTCGTGGAGCGGTTTTTACGACGAGCTTACATGGGCGGCAATGTGGCTGTATATCGCAACGGACGATGATGCGTATCTTGACAAGGCGAAGGATTACGAAACGCAGTGCGGCGGCAACTACAAGTGGACGATGTGCTGGGACGACAAGTACACGGGAGCAGTCTGCCTGCTTGCAAATTTAACAGGCGAGGATAAATTCAAGCAGAAAATCGAGAAAAATCTCGATTGGTGGTGCAGTATCGGCGGAGAAAGCGTTACATATACGCCAAAGGGTCTCGCGTGGATAGATCAGTGGGGAAGTCTGCGCTATGCGACTACTGCGGCGTTTATCGCGGCATCCTATGCGGAGGGCGGACAATGCTCATCCGATAAGGCGAAAACGTACATGGACTTCTGCGAGGACCAGATAAACTATGCGCTCGGCAGTACGGGGCGGAGCTTTGTTGTGGGTTTTGGCGAAAATCCTCCCGAGCACCCTCATCACCGCACCGCGCAGGGATCGTGGGCTGACAATATGAGCGAGCCAAATTATCACCGCCATACGCTTTTCGGCGCGCTGGTAGGCGGTCCCGACGCTTCGGACGGCTATACCGATACCGTTACAGACTATAACAAGAACGAGGTAGCGGACGACTACAACGCGGGCTTTACGGGCGCTCTCGCCAAGATGTACAAGAAATACGGCGGCGAAACGCTGGTCGATTTCGGCGCGGTCGAGGAAGTCGGCGAGGAGATGTATGTCGAGTACCGCATTAACGCGAGCGGCGACGATTTTACCGAGATCAAGGCTATGGTGTACAATCAGTCTGCGTGGCCCGCGAGAGTTGCGGACGATCTTGAGCTGCGTTATTTCGTTGATCTGTCGGAGCTTTCCGACCCGTCCTCGGTCACGGTCTCGCTCAACTACGCCGAGGGCGCGGCGTTTGGCGGACTGTACGAATGGGATAAGGAAAACGGAATCTATTACGTCAGCATTGACTTCGGCGGAAGTAAAGTTTATCCCGGCGGACAGAGCGCGTATAAAAAGGAAGTGCAGTTCAGAATGGCGGCGGGCGGTTGGTCTCCCGATAACGATCCATCGTTCGCGGAGCTTGTCGGCACTAACGGCTCGGAGCTTGTCCGCGCGAATTCGCTCGCGCTGTACGAGGGCGGCAAGCTTGTTTTCGGTACAGAGCCTAACGGCGAGAGCGCGGGACTTGTAAAGCCATCCGACGCTCCGAATACGCCAAGCTCGTCAAGCAGTCGGCAAAGCTCTCAGCAGTCAACGAATACTCCCCCGTCTGATCCCGTCGCGGACAAGGGCGGTCTGCGCGTTACCGTAAATCAACAGCAGTCGAGCGGAAACGGCAACACGATACAGTTTACGATCGAATTACAGAATGGCACGGGCACGGCTATCGACCTGTCGTCGCTCGAGATAGATTACTTCTTCACCGCGGACGGCAAGAGCGGACTAAACTTCTGGTGCGACCATGCGGCAACCTCGGGCAGCGGCTACACGGCGCTCACCGAAAGCGTTAAGGGCGAGTTTTCGTCTGCGTCGGGCGATAACTGCGACACGAAATGCGCGGTCAAATTCGGCGGCGGAACGCTTGCCGCGGGCGATACGCTCACGGCGCAGATACGCATTACCCCCGACGACTGGACGGAGTTCAATCTCGGCAACGACTTCTCGGCGGGAAACGCGGAGCGGCTTTGCATAATAAGCGACGGAAATGTGATCTTCGGCACTAAACCGTAATATTATAAAACCCCGTCGGGCGCTCCGATGGGGTTTTATTATGAGTTTTTACTTTCGGTGATCTTCTCGGAAACGGAGTTGATGATCGCCAAAATGATCATCACAATAAGTATAAAAACCGCCAACGGTTCAAGAAGAAACGCGATAAGGATCACCGCCATCTGCCAATCGGCAATACTGCCCGTGGTGAATGTAAGCGCGTTGCCGTCAGCGGAAAGCTCGCGCGGATTGGAGTCGCCGTATTTCATACGCGCGGTCTCGGTAATTCCGAGGACGTTTCCGTTTTCGTCAATATACGCTGCCTTGAACGCCCCAAGGCGCTTTTGCAGCTCCTCGGGAGTTTCGTCTCTCGACTGCCGCATATAAGTGTCGCCGAGCTCCTCGCAGTATGCGGAAATGCTTACGTATTCGCCGTTTTCCGATTTGACGAGCGGCTCGATACGGACAGTTCCCTCGGGAGCGTTTTTAAAGGATAAACCGAGCGCCATAGGATTATTCTCGCCGCTCATTGGCTTGAAATCAAAAAGCGAGCACAGTCCGAAAATTGCGGCGGGTATTACCAATATTATGCTTACAGCGAGAATATAAATAATTCCGGTATACGGTATGTTGTTCATGATATGCTCCTTTCGCCGCAAGCCGCGGCGTGCCGTTGTTTCCTCAACGAATTCGGGCGGCTTTGGTAACGCCGAGAATGTTTCCGTTTTCGTCAATGTTCAGGGGCGTGAAGTCCGTGCCTTGCGTTTTCGCGGAGGTTCGGCAAACGGGGGAGTATTAACAAAGCTTATGCCGCAAAGTACCGACGCTATAAGCCATATTATGGGAAAGAAGAACAAAATATCGACAAATCCGAATATAAGAACGGAATGTGGAAGCTTTTTCATAATATCCTCCTTGTTATACCTTATTATACCATATTGTTTTTTCAAAAGTAATTACAAAGCGGTTACAAATAGTTACAAAATTATTACAAATGCAGATATTGACTTTACGGACAAAATGCTATATAATAGTAGAGTAGGCTCGGAAAGGGTCTGCACGGAGGCATAACGATGCAGAAAATTCTCGGATACATACGCCGCGCCTGTCAGGAATTTGACCTGATCGAGGACGGCGACAAAATAGCCGTCGGCGTATCGGGCGGAAAGGACAGTCTTGTGCTGCTGGCGGGACTGGCAAAAATGCGCAGGTTCTACGAAAAGAAATACGAGGTAACGGCGATAACTCTCGATCCGCGTTTTGGCGGTGTCGAGACCGACTATTCGCCCGTCGAGCGGCTGTGCAGGGAGCTTGACGTGGAGTTCCACCTGATAAAGACCGATATCGGAGAGATCGTTTTCGATATCCGCAAGGAGCCGAATCCGTGCTCGCTGTGCGCGAAGATGCGCCGCGGGGCGCTGCACGATGCGGCAAAGGAGCTCGGCTGCAATAAGATAGCACTCGGTCACAATAACGATGACGCTGTCGAAACGTTTATGATGAACCTATTCAACGAGGGGAGGATCGGGTGCTTCGCGCCGATATCGTATCTTTCACGGAAGGATATCACGCTGATACGTCCGTTGGTGTTCGCTCCCGAAAGCGCCGTGATGTCGTGCGCTCGGAGAAATGATTTCGAGATAGTCAAGTCGAAATGCCCCGCTGACAAGACCACCTCGCGGCAGACCACAAAGGAGCTCTTAGCCCGTCTCGAGCATGAGAACAGGGGAGTGAAAATGCGGATATTCGGAGCAATGCGCCGCGCGGGGATAGACCGCTGGGGCTATCGCAACGGTAGTGATAAGGCATAAAAGAGAGGGCAAAGTGCGCAGCTTTGCTTTTAGATAAAGGAGTAAAAATGGGAAAAAACGTAAAGCTTAACAGCAAAATACCCTCACAAAAAAAGGAAGAAAAGGAGAGCTTTTTCTTTTTCGTGCGGGATCAGGGCGAAGGCGCGGCTCGCGTCGCTGTGATAATACTAAAGGTTCTCGAGCTGATAATGACCACGATTTTCGGAGTGGTGCTCGGCATTTTCGGACCATTGGTGATACGCGGGCTGGATATTCAAGACGTGTCGGCGGATCCGTCGTCGATATACTGGATAGTTACGTCGGCTCTGTATATTATCGGGCTGTTTATATTAATGCTCGGACATTCGAGGATAGCTGCCACGATACATATTATCGCCGCTGTCGGAACGTTCGTTACTCATTTTGCATATCTGAAAATATTCCGCGATCAGCAGGAGAACGGTCTTATGGGATTGTATATGCCGTGCCTGTTTATCACGGTGATGACTATCGTCATCATGCTGCTGATAAACCTGCCGAAATGGATAGACAAGCGGGTTCAAAAGGCGAACGAACAGGCTCCGTCGATACTGGAAGACAGCAACGATTGAAAGGACGACCAAAATGAAAGTAATGATCAACGAAAGTCAAAAGGGGCTGCTGTTTCAGAACGGCGTACTTTTGAAAATACTCGGCGCGGGGAAATATTACGCGTTCGGCGGAAAGACTATCGAGGTGCTGCCTGTCGGCAATGAGATAGCACCGTTGGGCTGTCCGCTGTCGAGACTGCTCGAATGTACGGGCGCAAGGGGCTTGACGACAGAGGTCACGGTGAAGAACGGCGAGATCTGTCTGCATTATGTGGACGGCTGCTTTGAGGGCGCACTTACAGCGGGTCGCCATGCGTTCTGGAGCGAGCAGGGCGAGCACGAGTTCAAGGTTTACTCCACCGATGAGCCGAAGATCACTGACGTTGCGACTACCGTTCTCGGTGGTCTCGGCGCGGCGTATGTCACCGAGATAAACGTTCCCGCCCAGTGCAAGGCGGTCGTTGGGTATAATGGAAAAACCTCCGAATATCTTAACGAGGGTCGTTTTTTTTACTGGAACGGCGCGGTCAAGGTTACGGCAAGAATTTACGATATGCGTGTGCAGACGATAATGATAAACGGTCAGGAGATACTCACCAAGGACAAGGTAGGCGTTCGCGTCAACTTTACCGCTAACTGGAGGATCACCGACTATAAGAAGATCGCCGAGGAGTACAATGAATTCGATACCATTCTGTACACCGCCGCACAGCTTGCACTGCGTGACTATCTCGGCGGCAAGACAATGGACGAGCTTCTGTCCGACCGCGAAAATATTGGAGCTGAGATACTTGAGGAGCTGAAAAAGCGCACAGAGGGAATGTACGTTGAAATTCTCTCGGCGGGTATCAAAGACGTCATTCTTCCGGGCGAGATAGCCGCGATAATGAACAGCGTCCTCGCCGCGGAAAAACGCGCGCAGGCGAACGTCATCACGCGGCGCGAGGAGGTGGCGAGTACGCGCAGTCTGCTCAACACCGCCAAGCTCATGGACGAAAACGCCACGCTCCGCCGCTTAAAGGAGCTTGAATACATAGAGAAGATCTTCGGCAACGTCGGCGAGGTCACCGTGGACGCGCGGAGCAGCATACTTTCACAGCTCGCGCGGATAGTCGGCGGCAATGATGAAAAATAACGAAATTTGCCCTTGAAATACAGGGCAAAATTTTTTAAAAATATTTTCAAAAAACCGCTTGACAAATATATGCATATCGTATATAATGTACATATAGAACATATACATTATATACAGGAGGTAATGTTATGAAATTGCAGACTATTTTTTCGGGAGCACACTTTACCGACGGCGCAAAGCAGGCGAAGTTTCAGCCGCCATGGTGGCTTCATATCATTCTGTTCGTGCTGGTCTTCAGCGTGGCGCAGACGCCGCAGGCAATAGTTATTTACGCGGTTATCTTTGTTAAGATCGTCATGGACAAGAGCATTGAGGGCACCGAGGAGATAACCCGTGCGTTCGGTGAGATGACGCTTAACCCTACGGGAGAGGTGCTGATAGCGCAGCTGCTGTCAACGCTCTTGCCCGCGGCGATCGTCATTATATACTGCCGCTTTGTCGAGCGCCGCAGTCTGAACAGTATGGGCTTTGTCAAGAAGGGTTGTGCGGTAAAGTACCTGATCGGGCTTGCCGCGGGGGTCGCGATGTTCACAGCGACGCTGCTGCTCTCTTACGCGTTCGGCGCGGTTAAATATGTCGGCACCGATCTGAACAACGGCGTGATGTTCGCGCTTATGTGTGTGGGTTGGCTTATTCAGGGCGCGGAGGAGGAGATAATCTGCCGCGGCTACTTCATGTCGTCGCTGTCGAATAAGTTGCCGCTGTGGGCGGCGGTGCTGATAAGCTCCTTGTTCTTTTCGCTTATGCACCTCATGAACGCGGGCTTCAACCTTATCGTTCTGGTGAACCTCACCCTTACGGGAATTATGTTCGCGGTGCTGTCTATCCGTTTCGACAGCCTGTTCGTATGCTGCGCGGCGCACTCTGTCTGGAATTTGGTTCAGGGCAACTTCTACGGACTGCCCGTAAGCGGAATGGACACGGGCGGTTCGGTATTCAGATTTGAGCTCGCCGAGAATATGTACTTGTGGACGGGCGGAGTGTTCGGTCTCGAGGGCAGCCTTTCCGAAACAATAGTAATGGTAATCATAATAGCTGCAATCATATTTATACCGAAAAAGAACAAAAACGCCGAAATTTCGGCTTGACAAAGTAATAAAACAGTGCTATAATTTATAAAAAAGGAAAGGAGTTTTTGCCAATGAAGAAGTACGAATGCCCATGCGGCTATGTTTACGACGAGGCTGTCGGCGATCCCGACAACGGTATCGCGGCGGGAACCAAGTTTGAGGATATCCCCGACGACTGGACCTGTCCGACCTGCGGTCTCGGCAAGGACGCGTTTACCGAGGTATAAACATTAACGGGCGCTGTAACTTAACAGCGCCCGTTTTGGTATAAAAAATTCTGCTGCTCAACAATTTACGTTCATTGCTTTTTCGCATTCTCACAAACATAAAAACACAGCTTGACGATACAAAACGGAATAAGCGTAAAAGGCAGCACTATCGCAACGTTGAACAGGAGATCCGCTTGTGTTTCCTCCGGTGATAAACGTCATTGCCGCGGTAAACAGTACCGTTGCCGCCGTCCAAAGCCACACCGGTATTTTCCCCTTGAACAGCAGAGCTCCCGCGATACCGCACAGCGGCAAGCATACGGTATAGTAGAATATCATGTGAGAAACATTTGCCAGCCCGCCGATACCCGGATCGCCATGATACGGGAGGAATAGATAAAATATTACCGTGAAAACCGAAAAGATCAAATAAATTCCCAATGTGCCGATAACCGATTTCAAAAGCTGCATTTTATCCATATTTCACCTCTAAATGGGTACGACCGTTTCCATAAGAATTTTTCGAATGATCTCATCGGAGGACAGATAATCGCTCTGACCCGCCGCGAGGATAACTCTGTGACCGAGCACTGACGGCGCCATTGACTTCACGTCGTCGGGGGTAGCGAACGCGCGGTTGCTTATCAGCGCCATAGCCTGCGCCGCTCTGTACAGTGCGATAGACGCTCTCGGCGACGCGCCGAGCTTTATCTCCTGCTTGTTCCGCGTAGCGCCGACGATCATCAGGATATACGCCTTTACCTGCTCCGACACGGAAACGCGCGACGACATTTCGCGAAGAGAAACAATCTCCTCTAGCGACATCACGGGCTGTACCTCAATATTATGCGGCATTTTCTCCAGCATCTGCAATTCCGCGGCGCGGTCGGGATAGCCTATCGAAATGCGCATTAAAAAGCGGTCAAGCTGCGCCTCGGGAAGATGATACGTTCCGTATGTTTCGATAGGGTTCTGCGTCGCCAAGGTCATAAACGGCACGGGCAGCTTGTGAGTGATACCGTCGACGGAAATCTGAAGCTCCTCCATTGCCTCCAGCAGCGAGGACTGCACCTTCGGCGAGGTGCGGTTGATCTCGTCCGCGAGCAGGAAGTTGCACATCGCCGCGCCCGCGCGGTACTCCGCGGCTCCCGTTTTCTGATCGATCACCGTGTATCCGATAACGTCCGACGGCATAAGATCGGGCGTAAACTGAATGCGTCCGAACGTTCCCGAAACGGATTTCGCCAACGTTTCCGCGAGCAGGGTCTTGCCCACCCCGGGCACGTCCTCGATAAGCACGTGACCGCCCGCTATCATGGCGCAGATTATCTTCATGATAACGTCGTGCTTGCCGATAATTACATTTTCAATGTTTTTGATAAGCTGTTCAATTCTTGGGTTCATTTTGTTGTTGTCCTTTCTTTATTCTGTAATGTAACAGCTGACAATACGATCCTCAGCGCCGCGCCGCCGATAATCAGCAGAGCTATCGCCAAAGGTTTTCTCATAAGATCATCTCCCCGATCGGAAAATCCGAAAAAACGTTATTTTGTGCGGCTTTTTTCATTTAAATATAAGATAACCGCCGAGCAGATGGCGCATACGGTCGTTATCGAAACGATAATAAGAAAAAATCTCGATATACCGTAAAATATTCCCGTCCACAGCGTCCTAAGACCCGCCCACATATCGTTGGAGGGCTTGTAATTTTTATAATCGAGATAGTTCGACACGAAAAAAACGATAGCGAACACGGTGATCGGCACTTGAACACACGCGAGAAAAACGCCCCTTTTCACGCCGATTTTTCGCGTCTTCTTAGTCACAGTATTCAGCAGCGCGCAAAATCCGAGTATGACCGCGGTCAGCACGAGAATGCATATCCCCGGATTGAAGTTCCATACCAACAGCGCGATAACGCAGATCAGCACATTGCACAAATCTCCGCCAATTATTGCAGCGGTTATTATTAAAGTTTTTTTCACAGCGCACCTCCATTGAAAGTACAACGATCCTGCATTTTTACCACTGTCTGCGGCGTATAGCGGAAAAAACAGCGTACAATACCACAGTTACCGAGAAAATTGCCGTTATGCCGATAAGGTTTTGGCTTGAAGCATAAAACTCATTCAAGTATCTGTAATATTCGCCGCCGCCGAAATATGCGTTAGCAAGCGTCGCGACCGATATCAAAAGGGACGGAAGAAACACACAGAGCATACACAGCGGCGGGTTCAGCGAATATTCGTTTTTGTAAAACCGCACCAGCGCGGTCAGTCCGACGCTTATCGGAACAGCCGTTATCAGCGCGGTGACGATAGCCGCGGTGTTGACGTTTGTCGAATTTATCGTCAAAAACGGAAAGAACGTATTCACCCTGTATATGCCGCTGCCGACAACCGCGGCGCAAAGCGTCAGAACGATCAGCGAAACTATCTTTTTTACGTTGTATCGGCGTATGCGGTCAACGGCGTCAAGAGCCACCGTCCAGACGATCGTGCAGACCAGCAGACCGACCGCCGCAAAATGCCAGGTTATAGCTATCGAAAGAGCACCTAATCCGCCCCAGCCGCCTGTAAACATTCCGATCACGATAAGAACGACCGAAAGGACGATACTCCCCGCATACGGCGGAATACAAAGTGCAAAGAGAAACCTTCTCATGGTAAAGTCGTAACAATCTCGGAAAAGACGATATACAAATATTGTCGGGGATGGCAAAGCAGCCGCAAACAATATTTTGCTTACGATATTACCAGCCGAAATAACAGAATACCACGCCGAGCCGAACGACAAAATCACCGCTGCCGAATACCCTATGAGTGAGAGGACAACAAGCAAACCGACAGCCAACGATTTTTTCATACGCTGCTCTCCTTTCTGCGTGTGATCGCCGTCAATACCGCGAACCATACAACGGCGCAGACCAGAACTGCCGCCGCTTCTGTCGGTTGATACATCAGTAAAAACGCGTTGTCGTCAGCGGTGGGGAAGCCGTATTTCCTGTCCGCGGAAAGTCTCATAAAATACACGATAAACGCGAATATCTTCCAAAGGAGCGCGGGAAAATACGCGCAAAGGCAGTACACGGGCGCACCGATACCGAATTGCTTTTTGAAAACGAGCCCGAGCAGATCAACCCCGAACGTAACGCCGATCAATATAAGTACGGACGGTATTACGCGCCTTGTTCCTATCCACAGAAATTGCAGCCCGAAAAACAACGCCGTCCAGAGCACCGCTCCGCCGAGTATAAGCATTACGACAGCCGCGGGCTTGGCGAATGACGAAAGTCCCGCGCTTTTTCTTTCGATGATCGTCGAGATTCCCAGCCATATACCGCCTGCCGCTGCGAACGCTCCCAAGGCTATGATGCAGGATAACGCTATTATGAGTTCGCCCAATCCTATTGAGTCAGGGTATATTACCGCGGCAAAAAGCACTCCCGAGCCGACTATTGACGGAGCATAAGCGCACAGAAAGAACCACGCGGCATTCACACCGTATTTCCGCCTAAACCGTATGCGCAGACGGTCGGCTCCGAAAGCAATACCCATGACTGCCGCAATACCGATAAGCAGTCCGCCCTCCATAAGCGTAAAGAATAAAAATATACCAAAAAGTGAAGCGCCGAAAGCAGTGGCAAGTCCGCCAATTATAAGTAAAGCTATTGCGATAGATTTCTTAATAATATCATCTCCTCATTATTCCAAAACGTAAGCTGCAATTATCCAAAAACGGCGCGGCTAAAAACAGCCGCGCCGCAAAAATGCTTATGGATTAAATTAGTTAAGCAGGCTGTGCTCGTCTCCCGGATCGAACAGGTGGATCTTGTTGGGATCAAGAGCAAGTCTGATAGTGTCCTGAGGACGTGCGGTACATCTGGGAGATACGCGCGCGGTAAGCGGCATACCCTCGCAGGTGAGGTACAGATAGGTCTCCGCGCCAAGCATTTCGGTTACGTCTACGGTAGCCTCAATGATACCGGTCTTAGCAGCGGACAGGAACATTTCCTCGTCGTGAATGTTCTCGGGACGGATACCAAGGATAACTTCCTTGTCAACATAGTACTTCAGCGCATCGGTATCAGCCTTAGCGGAGGGCAGCTCTACATAGAACTTTCTTCCTCTTGCGGTCTTGGTATCCTCGGAGCCGAACTCTACGGTGTACTTGCCGTCCTGCATAATGAGCTTTGCGTTAATGAAGTTCATCTGCGGAGAACCGATAAATCCTGCAACAAACTTGTTTACGGGCTGCTCGTACAGATTGATAGGAGAATCGATCTGCTGAACATAACCGTCCTTCATAACGACGATTCTGTCACCCATCGTCATAGCCTCTGTCTGGTCATGCGTTACATAGATAAACGTAGTACCCAATTTCTTGTGCAGCTTGGAAAGCTCGGTTCTCATCTGTGCACGCAGCTTAGCGTCCAGGTTGGACAGCGGCTCGTCGAGAAGGAATACCTGAGGATCACGAACGATCGCACGACCCAGTGCAACACGTTGTCTCTGACCGCCGGAGAGAGCCTTCGGCTTTCTGTCGAGCAGGTGAGCGATGTCGAGGATCTTAGCAGCTTCCTCAACGAGCTTCTTGATCTCGTCCTTGGGAACCTTACGGAGCTTCAGACCGAACGCCATATTGTCAAATACTGTCATATGAGGATACAAAGCGTAGTTCTGGAAAACCATCGCGATATCTCTGTCCTTAGGAGCAACGTCGTTTACAAGACGGTCGCCGATGAACAGCTCGCCCTCGGAGATCTCCTCCAAGCCCGCGATCATACGCAGGGTGGTGGACTTACCGCATCCGGAAGGACCTACCAGTACGATAAACTCCTTGTCCTTGATGTTCATGGTGAAGTCCGAAACGGCTACAACGCCGCCCGCATAACGCTTATAAATGCCTCTTGCCGATAAACTTGCCATTTATATAACCTCCTACTAATGTAAATGTAACAAAATAATAGTTAATATTTCGCTAATAATATAATACCAAAACCAAACCAAAAAATAAAGAGCCTAAACCAACAAATATTTTTGAATTCGTTTATATACTTTCACTAACGTTTACAAATTCTACTGTAAAATCCGCCGCGTTAATTGGCATATTGCACAAAAAAACGACTGAATTTGCTTTGGTGTCAATGATAGAGCCGAATTTTCGGCATATCCCACAAAGACACGCAAAAGATTTTGGTAATATTGGCACAATATATTGTATTTTCTGTGAAATTATCCGCATATAATAGTTACGGTCACGGACAATAATATCAAATACATTTTAAAGCGGAGGGATAGTATGGCGGGAAAAAAACCGCGCCGCAGCAGGAGCCTTACGTTGGGAGTGCTCCTGATAGTGCTTGCGGGGATATGGTGTATATTCAAGCTGTCGTCGGGCGGGGGAGCACATATTTCCGGTGCTACCAACGAGGAGCGCGTGCAGTATATAGAGACGTTCGGCTGGAATGCCGCACCCGTGCCGTCAAGTGTGGAGGAGGTTCGTATCCCTTCGCGCTTCGACGAGGCGTATACGCAGTACAATGCGCTTCAGAAAGAACAGGGTTTTGATCTGATGAAGTACCGCGCCTGCTTCGCGAAAAAGTATACATATGAGATAACCAATTTCGACGGCGCCGATCCCGTAGTGCCGATATGCGCTAATTTACTGGTCATCGACGGCGAGATCATCGGCGCGGATATCTCATCCTCGGAGGCAAACGGACTGGTCACGGTGCTTGCCAAAAAATAGAGAACGCTTGACAATCTCGGCGGTTTGGTGTACAATGAATACATAACGCTTGAGATAGCGAGGTGTTTTCCATTAAAAAATCTATTTCAATGATTTCAATATGTACCGCGGCTTTACTGCTTGCGGGGTGCGGAGGCGGTGTGCCCGATATGCCGTCGTTCGTGTTTCCCGACAGCGGGTCGGGAAGCTCTCGTTATTCGTCAAGTACGCAGAGCGTTTCCAAGCCCGATAATACCACGGCAAGTACCGAGACGAAGTCAGACACTTACGAGCCGGCTTCCGTAGTTGAGACAAGCGAGCCTATATCCGCTCCTTCCGAAGTCAGCTCGCTGACACTTTCGCACGATCCCATAAACGAAAAGACGGTAGAGCTGAGAGGTAATACCGTAATTATCAGCGGCAAAACTGCGGACAGCCCGATCAACTATATGTCCGTGTTCCCGCGCGGCGCGGAATTCGACCTGAATTCCGACAAGGACGGTTTTTCCGCGGAGATCGTGCTGACCGAGCCGCAAAGCGGGTATCTGACCGTCACGCTGGTATACGAGGACGGTCATAATGATGAGATTATGCTTGAAGTTACTCAGCACGGCTTTGAACTTTGGGATCTTTCCGATATTGCGGAAAATAACAGAAAAGCAGTGGAGAACGCGATAGAGCAGCCGCAAAATCAGGTGGCGGAGTATATTGTAAAGGGAGGAAAGCCCGACGAGATACGTAAAGTACTCGAAGAGATACAGGCACTGTCGGATGAGATATGCGCGGGTCTCAACAGCGATTACGACAAATTACGCGCAATATCGCGGTGGGTATCGGCGAATATTTATTATGATTACCCCGCCTATGACAAGGGCGTACCCGCGGAAACGCTGTCGCTGAAGTATATGCTGGACAAGCACAGCAGCGTATGCGGGGGCTACTCCAATATGACCTCGGCTCTCTGCGCCGCGCAGGGGATAAAGTGTTGGAACGTACACGGCGCGGCGCTTAACGGCGGGCGGATGTTCGTGACCGATAATGACAGTGAGTATCACGAATGGAATTTCGCGGAGATAGACGGGCGCGTCATTTGGGTGGATTCGGGCTGGAATTCGTACTGTTATCTTCGCCGTGACGGAGTTTATGAGAACGGCGGCATTTGTTACAGGTATTTTGACATCGGCGAGGAATATTTTGCGCTTAATCACAAGGCAAGCTATGCGGAATATAGGGATTATTTCGCGATTTTAAGGTAAAAAATATCCGCTCCGTTAGGAGCGGATATTCGTTTATTTAACAGCGTTGATGACGTCGTTGCGCGAGCCGAAGTTGTCCTTGGTAAGTCCGCAGACGGGACAGACCCAATCGTCGGGAAGGTCCTCGAACTTCGTTCCCGCGGCTATGCCCATAGACGGGCAGCCGCGTTCCTCGCTGTATACATAGCCGCACGGGCAGATGTAGTTGTCCATAAAAATGCACTTCCTTTCATGACTATTATTTGAAAATACCGTTGCAAAATTCTTGAAAATATGTTACAATATTTACAGTAATTTTTGGTAAAAGGGGATGCTATATGATAATCGCCGATATGCATACACATTCGTCATTCTCGACCGACAGCACCGAATCGATGATGAAAATGGCGAAAGCCGCCATCGAAAAGGGCTTGCGGACGATATGCCTTACCGAGCATCTGGACTACGACTACCCCGGCGGCGAGTTTCAGCTTGATACCGCCGAGTACCATGATGAGCTCATGCGTGTCAAGGCGGAGCTTTCGGATAGGGTAGAGGTGCTGTTTGGTGTGGAGCTTGGGCTGATGGACTACCTCGCGTCGCGGCTTAACGAGTTCGCAGAAGCGTGGGATTTGGATTTTATCATAGGCTCGTCGCACCTTGTCGACGGAAAAGACCCGTATTATCCGGAGTATTTTGAAGAGCTCGGCAGTAAAAACGGTATTTTAAGTTATTTTGAGAGTATTCTCGCGAACGTCCGCGCGTTTGATAACTTTGATGTGTACGGACATCTTGACTATGTTGTAAGATACTCGCCCGAAAAGCGCTATGAGCCGCTTGACTATCGGGAAATAATCGACGAGATACTTAAAGCGTTGGTATCGCTCGGCAAGGGAATTGAAGTGAACACGGCGGGGATAGCGAGCAGAATGGGATGCCCTCACCCGAACGCATTCATATTGCGGCGTTACAAGGAGCTTGGCGGCGAGATCGTTACCGTCGGCTCGGACGCTCACGACAGAACGCGCGTCGCTGCCGACTTCGATAAGGCGCAGGCGGCTCTCGAGGCGGCGGGGTTTGACCGCTATGCCGTTTTTCGACGCAGGCTGGCGGAATTCGTTAAATTTTAGGCAAAAAAATCCTCTTATATAACATATTTTTACAGTTGAATTTGTGAAAGTTATCTAAAGTTTATTTCTGATACTTGAAAAAATTATAATAATATGCTAAAATATATTAAGAGGCGGTCCGCCTCACTTTAACTAACGGAAGGAATGAGTTGCATGAAGGTTACAATTACCGCAAAGAAGCTCAACATTTCGCAGTCGTTCACCGACTACGCGGAGCAGAAGCTTAACGCAAAGCTGGACAGATTTTTCCCAGAGGAGGCGGAGGCTAAGATCACCTTGGCAGAACGCCGCGATATGATCATACTTGAGCTTACCGTAAAATATAACGGCATGATCTGCCGTGCGGAGCAGACCGCAAAGGATAAGAACGACGCGCTCGACGTTACTATCGACCGTATTATCCGTCAGATCAGAAAGCAGAAGACCAAGATTGAAAAGAACCTGCGCGCGGACGCGTTCGCGGGGCTTGCTCCGGAGGTCGAGGAGGATACCTACGAGGTCATCAGAGAAAAGACCTTCCGGCTCCGCCCGATGTCGGTTGAGGAGGCTATTTTGCAGATGAACCTGCTGGATCATACTTTCTTTATGTTTAAGAATGCCGAGACGGGCGCTGTCAACGTTGTTTACAAGCGCAACGAGGGCAATTACGCGGTGCTTGTTCCCGAGGATTGATCGGGTATCGTCCCCCGTTCCGTTCGGAGCGGGGGATTTTTACAGGGGGAGTGATCATGGCGGTCTCGGAGAAAAACGCGCTCGGACGCGTACTGCTGATCTCGCGCGAGGCGTATCTGGCTATCCGCGACGACAAGGGCATGGAAAATCTGCCCGCGCTGCTGGACGGCTTGTCGGCAGTGCTGTCTCATATCAACGACCCGAAGAAGCCGATCTCTAAGCTGCTCGGCAGGCTCAGGCGTGATATCAAGTCCAAAAACAGGATATTTTACAACGAGGTAAAGCTGTATTTCGCGAAGATATATCCCGCTCCCGATTACGACTTTGACAAGGCGGTAAAGCATATTCCCGCCTTTATTCTCGGCAACGACAAGATATGCGCCAAAGCGGTTGAGGGGCAGATAAACAGGGTCAAGGCAATGTGCGACGCTATGAAGAGCTATCCGAGCTTTCTTTTCGGGGAGTTCGAGTCGCTGTCCGACAAGCAGTTTTACGATCTGGTTTTCGGGTTCTATCCCAAGATATACGACGATGATTTTATCGGAGAAATGAAGGGGCTGTTTGAGAGCGAAAACGATAATCATTGAAATTGAATATCACAAGGGCGATGTTTTGCTGACGGGCATGTCTTGCGGTATGGCTGATCTCAGACGGCAGCTCGCTGAGTTTGAAAAGCTGTACGATAGGGAAAACGACAATTTCATGGCGCTGCTGTGCAGGCGGTTCGGGTGGATGAGGATACAAACCGATGAGCCGCCCGATTATTTCTATGACCATGACATGGAAATACTTCGTAATTGTCGGCGGTAATAATATTATAATCAAAGGAAGAGCAATGTTTCGGTATGCGGTAAGAAGAGCAAAGGCGAACGGAGCGAAGAGAGCCGTTATCGACCGAGCGCAGCTTGGCGAAATTGCGGAGCTTTTTAAATAAGGAGTTAATATGGCTACTATAATGAACGAAAACGAACGGTTTCATCTTAAAATAAAGAACGGCGATGTTGGGAGATATGTCATTCTCCCGGGCGACCCGGGGCGCGTTCCGAAGATCGCGGCGTATTTGGATAATGCCGTACAGATCGCTCAGAACCGCGAATACAACATCTACTCGGGATATCTGAACGGCGAGAAGGTCAGCGTGTGCTCGACGGGCATAGGCGGTCCGTCGGCGGCTATCGCGGTCGAGGAGCTTATCGACAGCGGCGCGGACACGTTTATCCGCGTTGGAACGAGCGGCGGTATCGACCTGTCGGTGTTTGGCGGCGATCTGATAATCGCCGAGGCGGCTATCCGCGCGGAGGGCACGAGCTACGAGTATCTGCCGCAGGGGTATCCGTCGGTAGCGGATTTCGCGGTCACGACTGCACTCGCGGACGCGGCCAAGGAGCTTTCGGGCGCGGAGCTGGGCAATCGTTACCATGTCGGAGTGGTACATTCCAAGGACAGCTTTTACGGCGAGGTCAATCCCGACGGGTCGGCGGTCGGCGAGAATATCAAGTCGCGTTGGGACAGCTATTTCAAGTGCGGCTGTCTGACGTCGGAAATGGAGTGCGCGGCGATCTATGCGGTAGGTCTGGTGAGGAGCGTATTCCCGAAGAAGATACGCTGCGGCGGCGTATTGACAGCGCTATGGAACGCCGAGCGCTCCAAGCGGGATATGCCGGATAATATCACCGACGATTCCACCCGCGGCATAAATTGCGCTATACGTGCGGTAGAGCTGTTGATAGAGAAGGATAAATTAAATTAGAATTCAGTGTAGCAGCGGGCTTGCTTTTTCGTTAGGTTGACCGACCTTCATTATATAATGTTTTTTGTGTGATAACTCTAGGAAACATAATGTAATGAATGGCAATCAACGAACAAAAGCAGACCCGCAGCTGCACCAAACAATACTTCGCACGAGTTCACAAAAAATCCATTTGCCGTCATTGATAAAAAAGTCCAAAACCCCCTTGATTTTTTCGGAGAAATGTTGTATAATATTATGAGATATTGAAAAAATGCTTTCGATTATGGGGGCAGACCCTGTGCAACAGGGTGCTGTGAACCATGTCAGGCGGTGACCCGAGCAGCATTAAGCGGATTTCCCTGTGTGCCGCAGTCAGTCTGTTCCCATAATCGAGAGCGTTTTGTTATCGGAGGTGAGCGTTTGTATCTTGCGTTATACAGAAAATATCGTCCGAGAACGTTCGATGACGTTATTTCTCAGGAGCATATCACGACAACGCTCAAAAACCAGATAATCAACGGTTCGGCGGGTCACGCGTATCTGTTTACGGGATCGCGCGGAACGGGCAAGACCTCCTGTGCAAAGATACTCGCCATGGCAGTGAACTGCCTTGATCCAAAAGACGGCAGTCCTTGTCTTGAGTGCGAGCGGTGCAGGGAGATCATGGACGGCACTACAACGGATATTGTCGAAATGGACGCGGCATCAAACAACGGCGTAGACGACGTGCGGCAGCTCCGAGATGAGGTTGCGTACACGCCGGTGAGCTGTAAGTACCGCGTTTATATTATTGACGAGGTTCATATGCTGTCGGTCGCTGCATTTAACGCGCTGCTGAAAACGCTTGAAGAGCCTCCGCCTCATGTAAAGTTCATTTTGGCGACGACCGAACTGCATAAAGTTCCCGCGACTATTTCTTCAAGATGTCAGCGCTTTGAATTTCGGCGCGTGGATATTTCGGACAGTGCGGAGAGACTGCTTGCTGTTGCGGAAAAAGAGGGCGTTTCATTGGAGCGCGACGCGGCAGAGTTTATCTCGCGGTTGTCGGACGGCGGAATGAGAGACGCGCTGTCAATACTTGACCGTTGTATTTCGGCGGATACGCATATTACGTCGGAAACGGTTCGAGCGTGCGCGGGCGTTGCTGACAGAAAGCATTTGTTCGCATTTTCGGAGATGATCGCGCGCAAGGATACCGCGGGCTGTATACGTCTGCTGGGTGAGCTGCATAAAGGCTCAAAGGATATTGCGCTTATCGTGGACGAGCTATCGGGGCAGTTCCGCGATCTTATGTTGTATAAGACCGCGCCGGACGACAAGGAGCTGCTGACAGCGCTTCCCGACGAATACGGAGAGTTGGCGCGTATCGCGGATATGTATTCGATCGAGTATATATTACGCTGTCTGACGCTGTTACAGCAGTGCGCAGACGGTATCGGAAAGGTAAAACAGCGCAAGACGCTTGCCGAGATGTGTTTTGTCAAAATGTGTATGGGTGCGGATATCAGCGCTGAGAGCACGGCATCGAAGGCTCCCGTTCCTGTGTCTGCGCCTGTGTTTGAGATAAAGGAAACCCCGGTCGAGAAGCCCGCGCTGAGACCCGTTGAGGAGATGTCGCATACGGAGCGTAAGACCCGTGCCCTTCTCGAGGAAACGGTCAAGCTAGCGGAATCCCCTGTTCCCCCAAGTATGCAGGAACCGGTCAAAACCGATGTACCGCTTAGCGCTCCCGTTAGTGACGCTCTGCCGATATCGGATATTGAGGAGCCGCCGCCGTTTACCGATGACGACGCTCCGCCTCTTGACGACGAATATCCTATACCGTCGCCCGAGACCGCAGTCACAACACCCATTGTTCCCGAAAAGGCGGCGGAAAAGGTGCAGGAAAAGCATACGGATAAGGCTTCCGAGCGGATACGCGAGGTCACTCCCGGGGAATGGGCGGCGGCCGTCGCAAAAATGTCGGATATCGACCTTGCCGTCGGAGCAATGCTGCAGGGTTCTACTGTGCGCACAAAGGACGGTCGGCTGGTGATACGCTCGTCCAACAGAATGTTGGTAGAAAACGTAAAGGGCGACGAGCTTATACGTGTCGAGAGTGAGATATCCGAGGTGTTGGGATTTGCGGTGCGTGTGAGTATCGAGGCGGAGAAGTCCGAGGACAACGACGAGAGCGGACTCTCCGATATCGAAAAGTTTCTTAACACGGCGCGCAAGCTCGGTGTTGAGGTAAATGTCAAAAAACAATAATATTAACATAAAATTGAGAGGAGATCATTATGAAATCAAGACTTCCTAAGGAATATCAGGGCTCTAACGCCAATATGAATCAGATGGTAAGAAAGGCTCAGAAAATGCAGGAGGATATCACCCGCGTTCAGGATGAGCTGGAGCAGAAGGAGTTTACCAAGCAGGTAGGTGGCGGTGTGCTGGAGCTCGTAATGACGGGCGACAAGAAGCTGAAGTCGGTCACGCTCAAGCCCGAGGTCGTTGACAAGGACGATATCGAAATGCTTCAGGATCTTATCATAAGCGGCGTAAACGAGGCCATTCAAGAGATTGAGGATTACAGCGCAGAGGAAATGGAAAAGGTAACGGGCGGCGTTTCTCTCCCGGGGCTGTTCTGATCGGGAATCGACTTGAAACGGGACAAAAACAAAAGAGCGGTTTTAAATCTTCCGCTTGTCAGGTTCGCGCCGTTTATGGCGTTCGGAATGCTGACGGCGTATTTCGGCGGCGGTCTGTTTTGCGGAATTCTTTTCGCGGCAGCCGCCGTTTCTGTAATTTATTTTGCCGTTAAGCGGAGCAGGTCGGCGATATGTGCGGTTGGTCTGCTGTGGGGGATCGCAGTGATGACGGGTCATCTCGAGCTGTACTGCAAGCCGATAACGGAATTCGGCGGAAAGACGGTGCGGGCGGAGTTTGTCGTGAATGAGGCGTCAATGCTTTCGGGCGGAACTAAGGAGTATACCGTTGAGATGAACCTTGCGGGTCGAAAGACCTTTGTTAGGATAACCGACAGAGAGAAGCTTGAGGTCGGCGATGTAGCCACTGCCATTGTAGAGCTGAACAAGCCCGACAGTGACGATATGCTCCAAAATCTTGCGGACGGAGTCCTGCTTTCTGGCGAGATATCGGAGCTTATCGCGGTCAAAAGCGGCGGGGCGGGTATTTCCTCGGTGATAAGAGGATTACGCGCGCGTATGGTTGAGATGGTAAGCGGAAATATTTTCGGCAATGGCGGTGAGTTGGCGCTGGCAATGCTGCTCGGCGAGGACTCGGCTTTGTCTCCCGTGCTGAGGGAAAAGCTGAAAATATGCGGTGCGTCGCATTACACTGCGGTTTCGGGTTCGCATTTCGCGCTGTTTGCGGCGGTGCTTCTGGGAGCGCTTCCGGAAAAGCGCCGTCACGTCAAGCAGGCGGTCTCGCTGCTGTTCGCTCCCGCAGCGGTGATATTTTTCGGACCGTCGCCGTCAGTGCTCCGCGCGTCCGTAATGTTTCTGCTTTACAGTCTCGCGCCGATATTTTACCGAAAGGCGGATACGCTCAACTCGCTTTGCATTGCGATAGCGCTTATCGGCACGTTCTCGCCCGGTACTATACTCGACACGGGCTTCGGAATGTCGGTGTTCGGCGTATTCGGCGCGGGTGTTGTCGGGACGGAGGTCTCGAAAAAGCTGTGTATGCTGCTGCCCGATAAGGCGAAGAAGCTCTCCCCCGCGGTGACTGTGCTGTCGGTATCGATCTGCGCGTTGATTTGTACCTCGCCGATAAGCATTTTTGCATTCAAGGGAGTTTCGCTTATGGGAGCGGTCTCGTCCGTAATACTGATGCCGCTTATGACGGTGAGCGTTATATTTATGATCCCGCTTGGTATCACGGGAATGAGCCTATTCGCGCTGCCCGTTGACCTCGCTATGAGAGCGGCAGCGGCGGTCGTGGATATCTTCGGAGGGATCCGCGGACTGTGGCTGACCTTGGATTTCGAGTTCGCGTGGATCTTGGCGTCGGGCTGCGCACTGGCACTCTCCGCGGCAGCGTTCGGCAATATGAAGACCTTGTGGTTTTCGGGAAAGTGCATTGCGGTGTTATCCGCCGTTTCGCTGTTTATTTCTCTGACAGTCTGCGAGCGGCGCAGCGAGGTAAGGTTTGTCGGCAATTACAGCACAGGTGCGGCTGTAATATTCGAGGGGAACGAGGCTGTCGTGTTCATATCGGGCAGCGGTACGGGTCTGGCGACAAGTATTTCGCGGACTATGCGCGAGCACGGTGCTGTGAAGATCGCGTGTATCGCGGCGTTCGACGCGGACTACGGCGGCGCGCTGGCAATACGGGAGTTGTCGAAGATGACGGATATCGACGTTGTCTGGTCAAACAGCGTCGTGCAGACGCTTCTCGGCGGGATAAACGTGCAGACGGTTCCTAACGGCTCGCGGCTGTCGGTATCGGGAGTTACTCTTGCAGCGGCGAAGTTCTCCGACAAAGAAACGTCGGCGGATATAGTACTGTATAACGGCAGGCTCGCAAAAGAGCCCGAAAGTCCCGCGAGATACGCGGTATACTTTTCGAGCGGCGAAAAAGAAATGCCCGAAAACTGGCATAACGCGCGGCGCGACAGGGATTTTTACATAAGACTGGAAAACGGTGCGAAGAATATTTCGGTCATACAATAACGAGAGGTTGAATTTATGTCGGAGTTTGTTTCATTGCCGCTGGCATTGGCGGCGGAGCAGTTTGCGAAACTGCCCGGTATCGGTATCAAGACCGCACAGCGGCTGGCTTATTATATGCTCAATCTGCCCGTGGGCGAGGTTGAGGAGTTTGCGGAGAATATTGTCAAGGCGCGGCGTAGCGTGCAGTTATGTAAGTGCTGCCAGAACTTTACAGAGCGCGAGATATGCGAGCTGTGCGACGACGATAACCGTGACAGGAGCGTGGTTTGCGTCGTCGAGTCGCCTAAGGACGTTTCTGCGTTTGAACGCGCTGGCGGCTATGACGGGCTGTATCACGTGCTGCACGGGCTGCTGTCGCCTATGGACGGTATCGGCGCGGAGGATCTTAAGATCAAGGAGCTGATAGCGCGGCTCGGCGACGTGAAGGAGGTCATCATGGCGACAAATCCCACCGTAGAGGGCGAGGCTACGGCAATGTATATCGGTCGGCTTATAAAGCCTATGGGCATTAAGGTCACGCGGCTGGCTTACGGGCTGCCCGCGGGGTCGGCGCTGGAATTCGCCGACGACGTTACCTTGGTTAAGGCTCTTGAGAACCGTAACGAGCTGTAAGAAGAAGCCGCGTACATTGTGTACGCGGCGCGTTTTATATCCAATTTCTGTTGGGTACGGGCTTTCCGTGACCGAAATATATCGTCCGTTTTCCAAGCGAGGATATACGTTCGGCGCTTTTGAGCATTTCCGCCTTGTCGTGAAATATCATTGAGGTCGTCGGGTAAAACATATTCATCAGCGCGTCGCCGACGAACAGGTGTTCCTCCGCAATGTCAACGGCTATCGAGCCGTCCGTGTGCCCGGGCAGGTGCAGTATTTTCGCGCGTATGCCGTATTCCTCCAAGCTGTCGTCCTCGTCAAGAAACACCGTTGGAGTGAACGGCGGTATCTTTTCTCTTGCAAAGCTTTTCAGCGAGGCGTTCAGCACTATCTTTCCGAGCAGCCCTTTGGAATCGAGCGTCTGGGAATTGTTATCGGCGAGCAATTTCATATCGGCACGGTGCATTGCAACGGGCGCGTTCAGTGTCTTTGACAGCGCCGCAGCGTTCTGCGCGTGGTCAAAGTGTCCGTGTGTCAGCAAAATAAGCCGTATGCTATACGGCTTACAGATATGTAGGATTTTGTCAACGCTGTCAGACTTGCAGGTATCTATCAGAATGGCATTTTCGTTGTCGGAAACGATATAACAGTTCCCGTTACCGCATTTTATCCGTTCAATTTTTGTCATTGTCTGTATTGTTTTTGTTCTCGTGAGAGGGATGTGCGGAAATAACGTCTATCGCGTTTGCAACGGCAACGTTTATATCGATCGTGCTTTGGCGCACCGTAGCCGCCAGCTTCGAAAACAGCTCGCCATTATGCGTGCTGACATATCTCGCGGGCAATTGGTTGAGAGCCTTTGCCTTCATATCCTCAAAGCAGCGGTCGCATTTGCAGCAGTCCTCCGCCTCAAGCATACGGTGCAGCTTCTCCTCTACGATGTTTTCCATTACATTTACAAGTGCCATAAGCTCCTCCTGTGAAATATCCGAGCAACGCGCGGATAGATTAGCCATACCTCTATATATTATATTGTACAACAAAATGTGAGATTTGTCAATAGTTTTTGTGAAATGTTTTGTTTTCAGTACCTCTGCTTGTCATATTTGTCCTTTGGATAGCATAGTTATAGAGCAGTTGCAGCAAATTACGATATTTTTTTCACGGAGGGGAAATATATGAGAGCTATTACATTCACGAAAAAGCAGATCAAGCGCATTGCCGCTGCGGCAGGGCTTGCGGTGGTCACGGCGGCGGTCGGTATCACGGCGGCGGTGACTTCCGTCGGAAGTCACGCCAAGCAGAGGCAGCTGCCCATTTACAGCGTCGAACGCGGCGATAAAAAGATCGCGTTGACGTTTGACGTCGCGTGGGAAAATTCCAATACGCAGGAGCTTATCGACATTCTCAAGGAAAACAACGCCAAAGCGACGTTTTTCATTACGGGAGACTGGTGCGACCGTTATCCCGATGATGTCAAGGCATTTTTTGACGCGGGTCACGAGATCGAGAACCACTCCGATCAGCATCCGCACGTTGAGGGCATCAAAGTCAACGACCTCATCAACGATACCAAGGAATGCAGCCGCAAGATCAAGATGATAACCGGCGAGGAGCCTACGCTCTATCGTGCTCCCTACGGTGAGTTCGATGACAACCTTATCACCACGCTGGACGGTATGGGTATGAAAGTCATCCAGTGGGATGTTGAAGGGATAGATACAGATGGGAAACGCTGTAAATAAAGCTCTCGCGGAATTGCGGGGGCTTTTATTTTGAGTGGAAGCTTATGGCGGGCCTTCTCGTCAGCAATATCGAATTCTTTTTTCTGATGCCGTTAAGTTGTGTATTCGTGCTGAACACCTCCGTCTATCGCAAGATTTGTTGGCAGAGTAATATAATTAAATCGGCAGCGGCGACTTTTGAGAATGTTTCCTGTTCTATCGGTGGAATAATCATAATGAGTATAGTTTATGGATAAATCGTCTGCAAAACGCTCGATATGTTCTTCTTCGTTATAAGACGGGATTTGATCAAACCATTTTTTCATTTTGCTAACTGCTCGTTTGACGGCGTATCTTATTCTGTTAATCTTTTGCGCTTTTTTGCAAGTACTTTTTAAAAATAAAATCCGTGCATCAGCGGAACGGATTTGCTTACGTTTTTTCCGAATAAAGCATACTCCGATTTATCCCCCTTGACATATATTACTTTCCGTGCTATAATATAAAAAAATAAAAGCAACAAATGAGATATTAAGGAATTACGCTATGAAAACGGTAATAATTGGCAACGGCAAGGCTGGCAGCGGGCTTGCCTCGATGCTCTCTAACGAGGGTCACGACGTTACGGTGATCGACATAAACGGCACGGCGCTTGAAAAAACGCAGAACACCGAGGACGTTATGTGTATCGAGGGTAACGGCATTGACGCGGACGTTCAGCGTGACGCGTCAGTGAACAAGGCGGGCATCGTAATAGCGGCGACGCATTACGACGAGGTGAACCTGCTGTGCTGCCTTATTGCGAAAAAACTCGGCGCGAAAAGGACTATCGCGAGAGTAAGAAACCCCGAATATTATAAGCAGATAGATTTTATAAGAGACGATCTGGGTCTGTCGATGGTAATAAATCCCGAGAGCATAACCGCGGACGAGATACTCCGTGTGTTGATAACGCCCGCAGCCGCAAAGGTTGAGGTGTTTGAAAAGGGCAAAATGGAGTTGGTGGAGTACAAAATTCCCGACAACTCGCAGATACTTGACCGCAGTTTGCTCGAAATTTACAAGCAGACCGGTATAAAGCTGCTGATATGCGCGGTTCAGCGCGATTCGGAGATATACATACCGGGCGGTAATTTCGTTCTTCGTTCGGGTGACAGGATAAGTATTGCGGCTACTCATAAGGATATCGAGCGCTTCTTCAAGATGTGCGGCTCGATAAAGGACAAGGTCAAGTCATGCATTATCGTAGGCGGCGGAAGGATAAGCTATTATCTCACTAGAAGCCTGCTCGGAATGGGTATGCACGTCAAAATTATCGAGAAGGACCTTGATAACTGTAAGCGGCTTGCGCAGCTATTCCCGAAAGCTTCGGTCATTCACGGCGACGGCACCGATCAGGATATGCTCGCTGAGGAGGGGATTCGCGATGCGGACGCTTTTGTTGCGGTCACGGGTATCGACGAGGAGAATATCATCATGTCGCTCTATGCGAAGAACAACTCCGACGCCAAGGTCGTCGCCAAGATAAACCGCGACAGTTATGTCGGCTTGACGGGACAGATAGGTCTTGACTGTATAATCTCCCCGAAATATCTGGCGACAAGCTCTGTGCTTACATATGTGCGAAGTCTTGACAATACCGAGAGTAATATCGAGGCAATATATCACATTGTTGATAATCGTGTTGAGGCGGCGGAGTTCAAGATAAGAGAAAATATGCCGAGACTTATCGGCGTTCCCCTCAAAGACCTCAAGATCAAGAAAAATATACTGATATGCTCCGTGGTAAGAGGACGTCAGGTGATAATCCCCGACGGAAGTACAACGATAGAGCTTGGCGATTCGGTCGTGGTAGTTTCAAAGGAGCACCGGTTTTCGGACATACGGGATATTTTGGAATAGAGGTGAATATGTCCGCTTGACTTTCATGGTCTTGCAGAAAAAGAATGAATAAGACTTTAGTTTTCCATTACTTGTCTAAAATGACGCTTGCAGGCTCGGCGCTGTTTTTGCTGCCCGCGGTCGTAAGCCTTTGCTACGGCGAATTTGACACCGTGTTGACATTTGTGCTCGTCGGCGCGGGGCTTGCCGTATTGTCCCTGCCGATGACACTTGTCAAGCCGAGGTCGAAGGATATGTACACCAAAGAGGGACTGATAATAGTCGCTATGCTTTGGATAGCGTTTCCGTTGGCCGGGGCTGTGCCGTTTTACATAAGCGGAGAGATACCGCGCTTTATCGACGCTGTTTTTGAAAGCGTTTCGGGATTTACAACTACGGGTTCCACGATACTTACCGATGTGGAGAGCCTTTCACACGGTATGCTTTTCTGGCGCAGCTTTACCCATTGGATAGGCGGTATGGGAATACTGGTATTCGCGCTGGCGGTTTTCCCCTCCTCCAAGGATTCGATGTACTTAATGAGAGCGGAATGCCCCGGACCTCAGGTCGGCAAATTCGTTCCAAAGGGCAAGAACACGGCAATGTATATGTACGCGATGTACGGTGTGCTTACCGTGGTGACGATAATACTGCTGTGCGCGGGAGGAATGCCGCTTTTTGACAGCATATGTCACGCGATGGGTACGGCGGGTACGGGCGGTTTCGGTATCAAGAACGCGGGTGTGGCGTTCTACAACTCCGCGTATATTGACGGTGTTATCACGGTGATGATGATACTGTTCGGCGTTAATTTCAACATATTCTATTTTATGCTTATACGTCGCTTTAAGGACGTAGGCAAGAACCTTGAGCTGAGAGTGTACTTTATAATTTTAGCGGCTGCAACGGTTCTGATAGGCGCTAATATCTATCCGATATACCAGTCTGTCGGTGAAAGCTTCAGGTACGCGGTTTTCCAGGTCGCGTCGATAATGACGACAACAGGCTTTGCCACTGCGGATTATAATTTGTGGCCCGCGTTCTCACAGATGATTTTGGTTATGCTTATGCTTGTCGGAGCGTGCGCGGGTTCTACGGGCGGCGGTTTTAAAGTACAGAGACTGATAATCATTTTTAAAAACGTCGGGAAGTATTTCAAAAAGCTTCTCCACCCGAAATCGGTCAGTCTTGTGACAAGCGAGGATAAGGCAATGGATACCGACACGGTTCACGGAGTTCATTGTTATCTCGGGATATATATGTTCCTTATGCTGGCGTCGATGCTGCTTATATCGGTCGATAATCAGGACTTTGCGACCACGTTCACCTCGGTAACGGCGTGCTTTAATAATATCGGTCCCGGAATAAACAAGGTCGGACCCATGGAGAACTTCTCATTCTTCTCGGACTTCTCGAAATGTGTCCTGTCGCTGGATATGCTGTTCGGAAGACTGGAATGTCTGCCAATGATGATGCTGTTCATTCCCGCTGTGTGGAAAAAGAAATTCTAATCTCACCCAAGCGTTGCCTTTCCGATGCTCTGTCCGGTCAATATTGGGAAAAAGGGTTTTACCGCCGAGGAAATATGTTCCGATCGTCAAAAATCCGGTATAGTCTTCCTCCCAAAAGATCATAAAAGTAAAATGTAAATATAAAATATGCTCCGGGCACAAAAGCGCTCGGAGTTTTTATTATAAAAATTTTTAAGCATAAGTTCTGAAATTTTTGAAAATTTGCGGTCTTTTGCAGCTTTAGATATGTTATTTTAAAATCGGTGTAAGAAGGAAAGAAGTCTTATCCGCCGACACAGTAAGCTTTTCCGCGCGTCCGAAAGTCCGCGCGGCGGCATGACATAGCGTTCGGAAACGTGACAAATCCCGATCCCGCTTTCAGATTAACCAACAAATCGTTGTTTGTATCGCAGCCGATATTTGCTGCTTTAAGCGGGATCGGGAAATAAATTCGGATACGTGAGTATTCACGGATAGAGTATGGGTGTATAAACCGTACACCAAGCATCAGCGGATCACGTCAACGTCAACTTGCCCGTAAACCGTGTATATTGACTGTATGCACGGGTAAAGCGCCTACTGCCGCCTGCCTCTAAGAGCTTGTCTGGTATCTTAGCGCACGCAATTAGCTTATACCTAGACAATTTTATTAAGCGTTTTGTGAGAAGCTCATAATGCGTAAATAAAGTACGACGGCAAAATATTGCCGTCGTATGACGAAAAATCTGCCGCACGATCTTCACGCGGCAAGTACTAAGCAGGCTCTGCAAGAGACGGGAAAGTATCGGAAACCGGACTCCATACCGTTTCCTTGATCGGCTTAACCCGCAAAACGGATATGGCTCAGCGAACGGAAGTCTTTCGCGTTTTTTTCCGCTTGCACAGCTCTTTGAAAATTAAATAAAAATAACGAGTGCGCCAATAAGCGATTACATCGTGCGACGGTGCGGATGATGTTTTATGGCTGTTCGCGCCGAGCATTTGCCGTTTTCAGCTTTGCGTTCTGCGGTAGAGAACGTCTGCGATAAGCGACAGCAGATATTCCATATTGAGGGGCTTGGGCGCATGTGCGTCCATTCCCGATTCGATAGCCTTATTTCTGTCTTCGGCGTATGTATTCGCGGAGAGCGCGATTATCGGGATATCCGCCCGAGCGCCCTTAAGAGCGCGTATAGCTCTTGTAGCTTCATAGCCGTTCATACGCGGCATCTGTATATCCATTAAGATCATGTCGAAGTAGCCCGCGTCGGCTTCCGTGACCATTTCCACGGCTACGTCTCCGTCGGACGCGGTCTCCACGATAAACCCCTCCTCGGTGAGAAGCTCTTCGGCGATCTCGCTGTTGATATCGTTGTCCTCCACCAGCAATACACGCAGACCCTCAAAAGATACAGGCACACTCAACTTTACCGCTGCGGGACTAACGGCGCTTTCAAGCTGCTTTAATGTTACTGTTACGGTAAAGCGGCTGCCCTCGCCTTGACGGCTCATCACGGAAATCTCGCCGCCCATGAGGTCTACAAGATTTTTCACAACGGTCATACCCAGACCGCTGCCGAGAACGCCGCTTTGAGTAGTATTGTTTTCCCTTGCGAACGGCTCGAACAGGCGTTCCATAAATTCCTCGGAAATGCCGATGCCTGTGTCCTCTACGGTGAAAACATATTTCCCGTAGCCGTCGGTCTGTTGCAGCTCCTCTGCGCGGAGGGAAACATATCCGCCGTTTTCGGTGTACTTCGCAGCGTTGTCAAGGAGCTGTACAAGTACCTCGGTAAGCCGAGTGAAATCCGCAATTACGTTCGGGTGAATTACCCGCGACATGTCGATCTTAAAGTGCAGATCCTTTGTGTGCATTTCGGGGAGTACGGTCTTTTCGGTTTCGTCAAGCATTTCAACGAGGCTGCCCTCGGTTTCAGCGAGCGCCGCTTTTCCCGACTCCATGCGCGTGACCTCAAGAGCCTCGCTTACAATAGTAAGCAGCTGATTACCCGAAACACGTATTTTTTCGAGGTATTCCTCGGTTTTTCCACGGTCGCCGACGTGCATCTTTATAAGATCGGTAAAGCCGAGGATAGCGTTAAGCGGAGTTTTGATGTCGTGTGACATATTCGCAAGGAATGTGCTTTTGGCAATGGCAGCGGCCTGTGCCTGACGGAGAGTATCGTTCAGGAGCTTGCGGCGGTCGGATTGTTCGGTGATATCCTTGACCATAATAAGCGCCCCCGTTGTGTCGTCTGCGACGCTTTTTCCCAGCAGCACCACATAGTGCAGCAGATGCGATTTACCGAGCTTGTCTATGGCGTGCCTGTCGTAGACCTGTTCAAGCTCGCCGTTTTCACAGCATTTAATAAGCCGTTCGAGATCGAAAAACTCTAAGTAGTCGTGTTGGTCGGCCGGTGATATTAGCTCGGCGGCACTTTTGATAAAATCTGTGAAACGTGTGCTGTCGAGACTGCCTTGTGCGCTTATTATATCCGATACGGGGAAGATGTTGTTTTCATTTGTCTGTATAACGGGTGTGGCGAATTTGTTTTCGGACAGGCTGACCTCATAGAAGAACAACGCGTCGTAAAGTATCGCCTTGCGGTACTGGCTTTCTCTCGCGGATATCCGGAGAAGCGTTTCGTTTGCGCGTTCAAGGCGTTCCATACGCTTTTTCATGCGCTCCGTGTCGTCGACGATAAAAACGGAAAATATATCCCCGAACGCCTCGGTATGCGTGAAACGTCCGTAGTCGGCTATCCAGCGCGTAGAACCGTCCTTCTGCTTTATGCGGTATTCAACGTAGTCGGTCTTTTCGGTATTCACAGCTAATTGCTCGGCAATGCTTTTTTCAACGTTATCTATATCGTCGGGGTGAACCATTCCGCGAAAGGAGTTTCCCGTAAGCTCAACAAATTCTTCCAGGGTTTCGCAGCCGAAAATTTGCAGAGTCGCCCTGTTGAGGTGAAGTATCTCTTCGCTTTCATCGGCGCGGTACGCGAAAAATCCCCCGGGCATCTGTTCCACAAAATCGCGGAAAAAATCGTCCGAGTTTTCGCTCAGGGCTTTCATAAATTTTTTAAAGCTGTTTTCCATAAGCCCTCCCTCCGAAGTACAGATTTGAATGTTGGGGTTGTTTATATTTTACAACATATTTATAAATTTTACAAGTGGTTTTTATAACTTTGTGGATTTTTCCGGAAATTCATGTGAAAATGCATTTGATTTTTCAGGGAAAGTATTGTATAATGTTATTGAGAAACTATCGTTTAATTACGGAATTCGGAGGTAAATTATGAACGGGAAAACACCAAAGCTTGCTCTTGGGGCATGGTCGTGGGGAACAGGCAATGCGGGCGGAGATGCGGTTTTCGGCAATCATTTTTCGGAGGAGGACTTAAAGCCCGTATTTGATAAAGCGCTTGAGTGCGGATTGAACCTCTGGGACACCGCTCCCGTATATGGAGACGGCAGCTCGGAGAAGATACTCGGCAGTTTTATCCGGGATATCGATAGGCGGGATATCATCATCTCCACCAAATTTACGCCGCATATCGCAGGGAATTCTCCGAATGCCGCGCGTGAGATGCTGGAGGATAGTCTCAAGCGTCTGAATACGGATCATATCGACGTTTACTGGATACACAATCCCAACGACGTAGAGCGTTGGACGCCCATGCTGATTCCCCTTGCGAAGGATGGGCTTATCAAGTCGATCGGCGTATCCAATCATAACCTTGCCGAGATAAAGCGCGTGCAGGAGATACTCGGCGCGGAGGGTCTGCGACTGTCTGCGGTACAGAACCATTACAGCCTGCTTCACCGTTCGTCCGAGAGTGCGGGTATTCTTCGGCATTGCAAGGAAAACGGTATTACGTTTTATTCGTATATGGTGCTTGAGCAGGGTGCGCTGACGGGAAAATTTGACCTTGACCACCCGTTTCCCGAGGGCAGCTCTCGCGCCAAGACGTACAACGGAATGCTCACCGAGATTGAAACGCTTATTGCGGAAATGCGACATATCGGAGAACGTCACAGCGCAAGTCCCGCGCAGATCGCTATCGCGTGGGCGAGGTCAAAGGGAACTTTGCCGATAATCGGGGTAACAAAGGTAAGTCAGGCGGAGGAGGCGGCGAAAACCGCTGAGATCGTTCTCGCCGACGAGGAGATATCCGCTGTCGAGGAGCTTGCCGAACGGACCGGAGTAAGCACTCTGCGCGGCTGGGAAAGAGAGATGTAACTGCCGTAAAAGTCACAAAAATCCATAATGATATCGTTTTTTTGCTTGCGAAATTATCGATTGTATTGTATAATTAAATTACAAGTAATCGTATACATTGGCATAAGGAGGTTTATTATGGCTTTGGGAAATGTTATTGTCGGACAGTCGGGCGGACCTACCTCGGTCATCAATTCAAGCCTTGTGGGTGTGTTCAAGACCGCAAAGGACGCGGGCTGTCCTCATGTTTACGGTATGCGCAACGGTATTGAGGGACTTTTGCATGAGCATTATGTCGATCTGGCGGAATATGTGCGCAACGATCTCGATATCGAGCTGTTAAAGCGCACTCCGTCGTCCTTCCTTGGCACCTGCCGCTATAAGCTTCCTGATTTTACCAAAGACGAGGATACTTATAAAAAGATATTCGCCATCCTCAAGAAAATGGATATCAAGCACTTTTTCTATATCGGCGGCAATGACTCAATGGATACCATTGACAAGCTGTCGAAATATGCCGATATCATCAAAAGCGACATTACGTTTATCGGCGTTCCCAAGACGATTGACAATGACCTCGCGATGACCGACCACACTCCGGGGTACGGCAGCGCGGCGAAGTACATTGCCTCGGCAATGAAGGAGATAATCCGCGACGCGAACACTTATCCGAACGAGTCGGTTAATATAGTTGAGATCATGGGCCGTGACGCGGGCTGGCTCACCTGTGCGGCAACTCTGTCGCGTTCGGAGGACTGCGCGGGTCCCGATATCATCTGTCTGCCCGAGACGGTTTTCGATTACGATAACTTTATCAATAAGATCAATGAGGCGCGTTCGCGTAAAAAGGTCATAACGATAGCGGTATCCGAGGGTATCAAGACCGCTGACGGAAAATATGTCTGCGAGGCAAACAAGCGCGCAATGAGAGAAGACGCGTTCGGTCATAAGGCTCTGGGCGGTACCGCGCTCTATCTAGCGGATTTCATCGGCGCGGAGCTTGGAATAAAGAACAGAGGTATTGTGTTCTCGACATTGCAGAGATGCGCGTCGCATATTGTTTCGCGCCGCGATATCACCGAAGCGTTCACGGCGGGTGCGGACGGAGTTCGGCTAGCGCTGAACGGCGAGACCGGAAAGATGATCGTTTTCGAGAGAATATCAAACAATCCCTACCAGTTAAAGACAGGCTCGTGTCCTGCGTCAGCGGTCGCAAACGTTGAAAAGCTCGTTCCAAAGGAATGGATAATCAACGACTGGACTTATATTTCGAAGGAGTTCTTCGAGTATGCGCGTCCCTTGATAATCGGCGAGCTTTCACCGTTTATGGTTGACGGTCTGCCCAGACACCTGTTTATTGATTGACAGCCTAAGATTTGCTCCCCACGCTGCTCCTCTCGGCGGGGGAGCTTTTTTTGACGGTCACAGAAAAGTGAAAAGCTAATACAGATATTTGATCGGAGTATAGTCAAAATCAGCGTAACCTAATTGTTCAGATTGTTTTTTTGCCGGAAACCAAAAGTTTACTTTCTTTACATTTTTTACAAGTTATGTTATAATTATCCTTGGGCAGAGAAATTTGCAATTTTAATCCCGGAGGATATATAATTTTGTGGCAAATTGTATTCGGTACGACAGTGACCGATGACGGCAAGCAGGTTGAGACATACGGTTTGAAATGCAATTCAACCGTGATCGTCGACATCACGACCAACAAGCAAGACATAACAGAGTTTGCTGCGCAGCTTAACCGTCTCGGCGCGTCGGAAATTCACGCGTATGAATTGGTGGAAAATTTCCTGGGGAAGTAAGAAACTGCACAACTGCATAGCAATTGCCGCTTTAGGGGAAGCGGTTTTTGTGTTTTTTACGGCAAATATTTAAACCATTTTCTTTCTGTCAGAAACCAATCATATTTTCTGAGTTCATATTGCTTTATACGGCATAAATCACACCCATTGGATATTGTTTAGTATCTTGGCACACTTACCTTGCCCGCGGCTTTATAGGTATTCCGTCGTAAATTGCCCGGTTATGACGAAAAATATGCCCGCTAAATGTTTGCGGCGAGATACTGAACAAGTTCTAATCATATGCGGGCGTGACACCCGCTGAAGCAGTCGCGTGATCGCGGTCCGAGTGGAAGAGGGTGAAAAATCAACGGCTGTTTCAATACAGCCGTTGATTTTTTATGTATATTCATATCTATATCTCATTATATAGTATTTTTTAATTGCATGGCGCAAGTGTAAGAAAATATCAATATCGACTTATTATTACATTTATTACATTTAAATTTATGCATTTGTATAAAAAAATAAATATATATTATAGCATTGAAATAGATTTTCGCTATTTCGGTAACATTTGATTACTTAAAGAGCCGCTTAATTGAGGAGGATAATATTATGGCGTCATATCAGATCATACATACCGAAAATTTATCAAATGCAGATAAGGAGAGCATTAGGTTGGCGGCGGCTCGTGCATTATATATTGAACTGCTGAAATATTATAATGCTAAAATGGCGACAGAAAGATCCGCATGACCGACGGTAAAGGAAGTGAAAATATGACTGCGATATACGCGCGGCAGAGCGTTGACAAAAAAGACAGTATTTCGATAGATACGCAGATAGATATGTGCAGGCGATATTGCGCGGGAGAATGCCGTGTATACTCGGACAAGGGCTGGAGCGGCAAGAATCTCGACCGTCCCGAATTCCAACGAATGCTCTCCGACATCAAGGGCGGGCAGATCGACAAGCTGGTGGTGTACAAGCTCGACCGTATCAGCCGTTCGCTGAACGACTTTTCAAATCTTATGGAGATGTTCAAGCAATACGGAGTGGAGTTTGCGTCTACTGTTGAAACCTTTGATACGTCCACGCCGATAGGTCGGGCGATGCTGGGTATAATTATGGTGTTTGCGGAACTGGAGCGCGAAAACATTCTGCTGCGTGTTAAGGACAACTACTACGCGCGCGGTGAAAAGGGGCTGTATCTCGGCGGAGTGCCCGTCTACGGTTTTGACAAGATACCTGCCAAACTTAGCGGGATAAAGACCTCGGTGTTGATACCCAATAACAATTTGGCGACAGTCGAATACATTTACAATGCATACCGTGAGAGCGGAAACTCGCTTGGCAGGATAGTCAAGGATCTGAACGAGCGTGGCATACTCTCACCGGCGGGAACGCTCTGGGACAGCAGTAAGCTTAGCCGTCTACTGCGTTCGCCGACCTATGTTATGGCGGATGTTGATGTGTACCGATATTTCAGAGAAAAGGGCGCGAAGATATCCAATCCCGTCGAGGATTTTACGGGGGAGCGCGGCTGTTTTCTTTACGGAAAGCGTGAGGCCAACGAAAGGAAATACACCGACGTTCACGATCATGTGTTGTCGCTGGGGCTCCATAACGGGGTTATTTCGTCCGAGGTGTGGTTGGACGTTCAGCGGAAGCTCGACGGAAACGCGCAGATAAAAAAGGGCAAAAGCGGCTCGTATTCGTGGCTTACGGGGATAATAAAGTGTGGAAAATGCGGCTATGCAATGCGCGTTCAGGGTGGCGAATACTTTTATTGTACGGGGAAGGCTAATCATGGAGTGTGCGAAGGCGTTGACGGCAAGCCGCTTATTTCCGATATCGAACGCGCGGTCTATGCCGAGCTTAAGCGAAAATTCGACGAGGTACGCGGCGTCATTGTCGACGAGAACAAGCCGTTATCTTCGCCGAAAGCGAATAAGCTGAAAATGCGCTTGGAGACGCTCAATACGCAGATCGGTAATCTGGTTGACAAAATCGCCGATACTTCCGAGGCGATAGGCGCGGTTCTGGAAAAAAAGTTGGAGGAGCTTATCTCGGAACGCGCGGAAATACAGTCGGAGCTGGACAAGCTCAGCAGCGCAAAGCCAAAGCTTGCCTATGCGGACATTATCCCGCTGATAGACGAATTCCCCGAAATGCCGCTCGGCACAAAGCGAGAGATAGCGCGTCAGTTTATCGCAAAAATTCTGTTGTGGGAGGACAAAATAGAGATAGTCTGGAAATTCTGAAGCATAAAACCGAAATGCTTACGGGCACTTCGGTTTTATTTTTTGACATATTACCGAGGCGAGCTCTCCGCTTGCTTTTGAAAGTAGAACCATGCTAAGCAGTTCTATGACGCTTGTCAATATCCTATCTCACTTCGCTTACTTAATTAAGTCGGCACAGCAACGCGTTTCCCATCTGTATCAAGCGCCGACAGCATTGACTGGAAGAAACCGTCGGCAGAGCAGATCAAGAAAAGGGTGCTGAAAAACACAAAATCGGGTTCGATACTGCTGTTCCATAACGATCTTGAAAACACGACCGAAGCGCTGCCCGATATTCTGAAAACGCTTGGCTCGCAGGGGTACGAGTTTGTAACTGTCAAGGAGATGGTATATCCGGACAATTACACTATTGACGCGAACGGCAGACAGATAGCGATGAGCCAAAGCTCGATAAACCTGAACGAGGAGCGCATTGAGGAGGTACTTGCACAGTATTCCGACAGTCTGACGGCAGCGGGTGTGACCGAGGAGCAGATCGCGGCGGCAGTAGCGGCGATAAAGCGCGGCGACCTGAGCGCTATTCCCGCGGAGCTCCAACCCCTTGCGGCGGAGGTCATGGCAAAGGTAACGTCGTCGACATCTTCATCGTCTTCGTCAACGAGCAGCACGACAAGCTCCGCACAGAAATAATCCCGATGAGTACAATTTCAAAGCCGCCTACTTGTGCCGGGGGATGCTTATAATATAATTTAAGTGCTGCAAATCGGTGATGCGGCAGCATGGCGCAATTTTTCCGGTTTTGCGCGAAGCGCAAAATTGAATTGCCGTTAGGGCAATTCAAAGGAAAATTTGCACAGGCAAAGAG
>ERZ778512.413-NODE-413-length-38811-cov-11.103855_pt1 | contig 38811 bp, 30 predicted proteins | sample MGYA00510346_ERZ778512 | MGnify/ENA primary metagenome ERZ778512 (study PRJEB29527, sample SAMN07138962) | mouse gut metagenome | material: feces | host: mouse | place: China:Nanjing | collected 2016-01-25 ...
ACCGCAAATTTAACACTTTTCCAAAAATTCATGCACCGGCATTTCGGCTTGACCCGGAATATCAACAGTATTGGCAGACGTTTTGACGAGTTGAAACGACTTGTTGAAACATATAATCCTGATTTTGTATGTCTGCAAAAGGTTCGGAATAAAACATCATCCCTTGGTCAATTCATGATACCGGGATACCATGTTTTCTTCAATGCTCAGGATTATGGTGACATGAGCGGAGTCATGCTTTATATAAGAATACAAGAAGGTATTGGGCAAGTTTGTCAACTTACTTCGATGCCAGAGCGTATATCTACACAGGAATTGAGTGCAAATGGGCATTTGCAAGTTTATCGCTGTGATCAATTTTTTCTTGTAAATGCTTATGTGCCGTTTGCAAATTCTCAAATAGAAGGAGCTGATGATTTTCGTAGAAAATGGGATGGACAATTCCGTGAACTTATGGTGGAATTGTCTGCTGAATTGCCGGTTATCATTTGTGGAGACCTGAATATAGTCCACTCTGATAAAGATACTTGTGAAGATAAATACATTCTGAATCGTCCGTGTTTCTCTGCCTGGGAGCGTCAAAATTTTGATACATTATTGGCGGAAGCTGATCTGGTTGATGCTTTCCGTGCACTGCACCCTGAAGAAAATAAACCGTCATTTTATGGCAACTTCAGATTTTTGGGCATAGGTAATCGTATAGACTATTTCCTTGTCAGCCGTTCTCTATTGAAAGATGTGAAAGATTCCGACATACTTACCGCTTTTGGAACAGGCCAGAGTGTGCCTATAATCCTTACGTTCCAGAAACAACTAAATTAAGTTGTTTTTGCAATTATAATAGCAGGGTTATAGACTGCACGGAGATCTGTAACGCTGTATGGGTTTGGTATTCATTGTCCTATGTAAAAGTGTGTTCCTGTCATTTGCAATAATTGGTTGGAATTGTTTTTTCTTACATCAATTTGCAGGATATGATATATATATTTGGTATCTTTGTGCCTGAACAATAAGCCTTAACCAAAATTATGGAAGTAATAAGCCTGCATGGGACGGATGACCGTCTGTATCAGCTGGTGGCCCGGTTGGTAATGGATCCGGATGTCTTACGGCAAAACAATAATTATCCTTTCAAGACAACTTCGGAATATGTCTGGCATCTCTGTGTCGGCGACGATGGAGGTGTTGTCGGCTTTCTGCCTGTCAAGGCGACTGACCGCGGATTCTATATCGACAATTATTATGTCGGCGGCGATGAACAAGCTGTTCTGGACCTGCTGATCGGCCATGTGCTGTTGCAAACCACCCGCCCGGTCACGATCCTGGCGCATAAACGGCACTCTCAGACATTAAAAGAGCATGGCTTTATCACATCCACTGTGTTTGCCCAGTATAACCGCATGCAATGTGTGCGCAGAATAGGAGACGACGGGCGATGATCCGCCGTTTGAATGTGTATGACGCGGCGCAGGAACGTCTGAAATTGATATTTGAGAATTTCGACTATGTGTATGTGTCATTTTCCGGCGGCAAGGACAGCGGAGTGCTGCTGAACTTGTGTGTGGACTACATACGTAGGAACCTTCCCGGACGTAAACTCGGCGTGATGCACATGGACTATGAAGCTCAGTACCGTCAGACCACCGACTATGTCAGCAACAGGCTGGCTGACGACAGTGATATTCTGGAGGTATATCACTGTTGCGTGCCATTCAAGGTCGCTACCTGCACCTCCATGTTTCAGTCATATTGGAGACCGTGGGAAGATGCCGAGAAGGATATATGGGTGAGGGAAATGCCGGAGAATTGCTATCGGGCCGTCGATTTCGGATTTTTTAATGATGATCTCTGGGACTATGACTTCCACCGTCTGTTTGCACAGTGGCTGCGACACCGCAAGAAGTGTGACCGCATCTGTTGTCTGGTAGGTATCCGCACTCAGGAAAGTTTCAATAGATGGCGCACCATACATAGTGACAAAAACTACAAGCACTTCGGCTCGCTGAAGTGGACTCACCGCATGGACTCACATGTCTATAACGCATATCCCATATATGACTGGAAAACGTCGGATATATGGACGGCAAACGGCAGATTTCATTGGGCTTATAACCACCTTTATGACCTATATTATCAGGCAGGCATTCCTATCGGCCGGCAGCGCGTGGCGAGTCCGTTTATTTCACAGGCCTTGGCGACTCTGTCTATGTATAAGGTGATTGATCCCGACACATGGGGCCGGATGGTCAGCAGGGTCAACGGGGTCAATTTTGCCGGGATCTATGGAAACACACTTGCCATGGGATGGAAATCAATCAGATGTCCTGCGGGTTTTTCCTGGAAACGATATATGGAATTCCTGCTGGCTACCATGCCACGCGAGAGCCGCGAGAACTATATGGATAAATTAAATGTCAGTATCCGGTTCTGGAGAGAGCGTGGAGGATGTCTCGGCGAAGAAACCATCAGAAAACTTCTTGACCGAAATATTCCCATTTCGGTGGGGATGCAGTCGGCTTACCGGACGGATAAACGGCCGGTGAGAATGGAGTATCTTGACGATATAGACATTCCGGAATTCCGGGAGATCCCCACATACAAGCGCATGTGCATCTGCATTCTGAAAAACGATCATAGCTGCAAATATATGGGATTTGCACTTACTAAACGCGAGAAAGAACTGAGAGACAGCGTAATGAAAAAATATAAATCACTGTAAAATGGCAAAGTTTAAAAGCCCCGTATATAATGTCCGGGCAGTGCCGGTAGAGAAGGTCGTGGCCAATAACTACAATCCCAACGTCGTGGCGCCGCCTGAAATGAAACTTCTGGAACTGTCGATATGGGAAGACGGCTATACCATGCCATGCGTATGCTACTATCTGAAAGATAGCGACCAATATGAAATAGTGGACGGATTCCACCGTTATATGGTGATGAAGACCTCACGACGCATCTATGAACGGGAGCAGGGGTTGCTTCCTGTGGTGGTCATCGACAAGGATCTGTCGCACAGAATGACTTCTACCATACGCCATAACCGGGCACGGGGAATGCACAATGTAGAACTTATGAGCAACATTGTTGCCGAATTGACCCGTTCGGGCATGTCGGACAGTTGGATAATACGCAACATCGGCATGGACAAAGACGAATTATTGCGGCTGAAACAGATCTCAGGACTTGCCGAGTTGTTTGCCAATAAGGAATTCGGCATGTCGAATGAATGGAAAGAGGAGGATATGTAGGATAGTATTGTCTGCGGCGATCGATCCGTTTATTATGGGCCACAAAACGAAGCGTGCAAAGTGTGTGATGCTGATTTTGGGTGAAATGCTTTTGATTTCAGTTAGTTAGGTGGAGTAGGGGAGTGGGCCGAAATAAAACGAAGCGTGCAAAAAGTTTACATGGGCTTAATTTTGGTTTACATGGACGGCTCGTTTTGATGCCGCAGGTTTACATGTGGTTTGCATGGGGTTGTCGCGGGGTTTACGCCGGGCATAAGGTCGTTCATCGGAGTGATAGAGGGTGGAGTGGTTGCGGCTGTGCGCCGCTTTTTTTATGGCCTTTCGTTGTATTTGTATTGCTTAAAATATACCATATAGATATTATTCTGCATATTTGCACCGATAAATCAAGAGTATATGGCAAAGGTTATACATGTTCATCTGACGCGGCCTATCGAGGGAACGAGGCGTAAGGATTGGTATTTCAGCAGCATAAAGGCAGTGTTCAGCGTGCAGCCGACATCGATGACGAGCAGAAGCGCGGCATGATCATCACCTTTGAGAGCGCCGCCGGCAAATGGGAGGACTACCGTTTCATCGGCACGAGCCTCTCCACCTTCACCAACCCAGGCGCATGGGAGGAATACGGGTCAAAGAACACCGTCAGGAGTGTCACCGTCAACGGCGAAAAGAAAACGCCGGATGCGGAAGGGAATGTCGGCATCACAATAAATGAGACCGAGGTGGACGACAGCCTCAACCCCGACAGCACCAATCCGGTGCAGAACGGAGTAGTGACCGCCAAACTGTCGGAACTGGAATCCGGCACGCTGTTCAACAACGAGGTCATCGAGAACGAGGACGGCACCGTCACCGTGCAGCTCAAGAGCAAGAGCGCCGTAATCACCGACTTCACCATACCCGCCGGTGGCGGGGGTGGGGGAGATGCAACCGGCACCAAGATAGTGCTGAACGCATCGCTGAGTGCGTCTACCATAAAGGATGGCGGCTCGGCTATCCTTACATGGAGCTACGACCACCAGTTCACCGGTGAGGACGCCGGGACAAGCACCGGGCAGAAAGCCACTGTGGAAATCACCGTCAAGCGCGGCATCGTCACCACCTACAGCGAGACCAGGCAGGACGTCAGCAAAGGCACCTACACCCTCGACCTTACGAAATACCTGCTTCTCGGTACGAGCGACATCTATGTCACCGCCACCACTACCGATCCGACCACAGGTAAGCAGCAGCGCAAGCCGGCATACGTCAGCATCAAGGTCGTAAGCCTGAGCCTGTCAAGCAGCTACAACGTGGCCGCCAGACTCGCCCAGGGTGGATATGACCTTCATGACAAAGTAGAGATACCCTATGCTGTGTCCGGTGCCGGCACGAAATCCGTAATACTGTATGTCGACGGTGTGCAGCGCAACCTCCACTCGGTTACAAGGAGCGGCACCACCAACGGCAACTTTAACCTCGACATGGCCGGGCTGTCGGTAGGGCGCCATACCGTTCAGATGGTCGCCGAGATGGAGCAGGACAGTCTTACGCTCTGCAGCGAGAGCATCTACTTCGACATCCTCAAACGCGGCAGCAGCGCACCCTTCATAGGCACCAAGATTATCCACCCTGACGGGCGCATATTCACCGGGGCGGCTCACTCCATCCCGGTCATCGAGGCGGGGCAGTACGAGAAATGCACATTCGACTTCGCCGCCTATGATCCGTCGGTAGTTCCGGCTACAGTGGAACTTTGGCACAACGGCACACTGGCGCGTACCGTAAGCGTGCCCAGAACCGCGCAGACCTATACCAACCGATTTACCGAGAAAGGACGGCAGATCCTGCAGCTGAAACTCGGCTCGGCAAGTTACACCATACATGTCGACGTGGCCGAGAGCGGCATCGACATCGGCGAAGCGCAGTACGGCCTGCAGTTCAAACTCGACGCAGCCGGGCGCAGCAATGACGAAAGCCCCGATGACCGCGCCAAATGGGAATCGAACGGCATTACAACGTCGTTTGAAAACGTGGACTGGGGCAGCAGCGGATGGATAGACGGAGCGTTGAAACTCACCAACGGAGCGGTGGCCACCATCGGCTACAAGCCGTTCGCCACCGATGTCAAGGCCACCGGCCTGACAATAGAGATGACCATGCGCGTCAGCAACATCATGGACCGCACCGCCCCCGTCGTGTCGTGCCTCAACAAAGGCAAGGGACTGCTTATCACCACATCCGAGGCAAGTTTTCGTACCGGGCAGACGGTTACCTATACCAACGAGGATGATGAACAGGTCACGCGCGAGATCAAGCTCGCCACAAACATCGTTGAGGGAGAGTGGTCCAAAGTCGCCCTGACGATAGGCACTGCCGCGCAGGACAGGCTTATGCAGCTGTACATAAATGGGAACCGGAACGGAGCCGACATCTATGACTCTTCATTCAGTTTCCGGCAGGACACGCCGCAGGAGATCACCATCGACAGCACCGAGGCCGATATCGAGATAAAGAGCATACGTGTATATAACCGAGCCCTCAGTGACGACGAGGAACTTGAAAACCGGATCGTCGACTGCGATACCACCGAGGAGATGATGGGCGAATTCTCCATAAACGACATCCTCGGTGACAACGGCGACTTGGATCTTGACAAGCTGCGAGCGCAAGGCAAGGGCGTGATGCGTATCGTTAGGAAAAACATGCTCGATGATGTCTACGAAACGAATAATAAAAAGACCGACTTCCTTGCCGACGTCTACTTCTACTCGCCGCTCGGCCCGGACTACGACTTCATACTCACCAATTGTTATATCCGCATACAGGGTACGTCGTCGACAAAATATCCGAGCAAGAATATACGTATCTATTTCACAAAGGGGAGCGAAAAGCTCTCCATGACCGGGAAGAATGTACTATCTGGCAACAGATATGTCATGCGCCCAGGAGCAATTCCCATGATTATCGCCTGCTGCAAGAGCGATTATTGCGACTCGTCGATGTCATTGAACACCGGCGGCGCCAAGTTGTTCAACGATGTCATGAAGGAACTCGGGCTGCTGACCCCTCCCCAAAGACACCAGTACGAGCAAGGCGGCAACAGCCTTGCGGCCATAAACGTGCGCACCGCCATCGACGGCATGCCTATTGACATCTTCTGCGCCGAGACCGCCGACGGCGAGAACGTCTATTACGGACAGTACAACTTCAACAACGAGAAATCCAAAAGTGGCCCCGTATTTGGCATGGAGGGAGTGGAAGGCTACACGCCCGAATGCCCCATCGCCCTTGAGATGTTGAACAACATCTCTCCGGTATGCCTGTTCGCCACCACGAGCGACGCGCATCTTGCCGAGCAGTTCGATGGAGGAGCCGAAGTCAATTATGGAATTGACTCCGTCGGCAAGACGCAGAGCGACGGCGATGTCAAATGGACCGGGCTTGCTACTGAACAGCAGACGGCACTCAAGCGACTCTACGGATGGATACGGTCATGTGTGCCCTCTGGAGCGAACGCCAACAATCTGTCCACATTCGTTAGCCAGAAGTTCAAGGACGAGATAGGACAGTACTTCGACAAGGACTTCCTGTTGACCTACTACATCTTCACCGACTACTTCCTGAGTGTCGACCAAAGAGCCAAGAATATGATGCTCCGCACGTGGGACGGCCTTAAATGGTTCATCACCTACTACGACGGCGACACCCAGTTAGGCAAGCGCAACGATTGCTTCCTGGTTTACCTCTACACCACCGACCGCGATACCTGGGATGCCGAGGCAGGCAAATACGCCTTCGAAGGCCATGACTCATGGCTGTGGAACCTCGTTCTCGCCAACCTTCAGGATGACTTGAAGAGATGCGCCGGAGCCTTCCGCGCTGTAATGACCACCGAGCGCGTGCTGTCAATGCTCAATGACGAGCAGAGCGGCAACTGGAGCGACCGGGCCTTCAATAAGAGCGGATACCTGAAATACATCGCTCCTGCCACAAGGGAGATGTACGGCAAGGTGTGGCCGTTTATTTACGCCCTTCAGGGCAGCAACAGAAGCCACCGCACTTACTTCATAAGGAACCGCTTCGCCCTGCTCGACGCCAAGTACGGCACGAGCAATTACACATCCGATAATATCGACCTGTACATGGCCCGAGCCGCGGGAGATGCGGCCGATACCCTGCGTATCACCGCCAACGAGCCATACGCTTTCGGCTACGGCACCAACAACACCCCGAACCTCGCCAACACCGGTATAGTCGATGCCGGCGACACCGCCACGCTCGACATCACCGGAGCCTATACCGTCAACGACCCACTGCGCGTCTATGGCGCAAGCCGTATCAAGGCACTCGACATGACAGGAGCGGCAGGGCATCTCAAGAATGCCCTCGATCTCGGGAAATGCTCCGTGCTGCGCGAACTCGACCTTGACGCGCCCCAGGGCGGCGGCTCCACCGGGTGGTGGCTATCGATAGGCAACTGCCGCCAGTTGCGCAAACTCTCCCTTCGCAACCAGACACAGGCAAAGACCGGAGGCAGCACAAGCACCGCCCTCGACCTTACAGCCCAGACGAGGCTCGAGGAGCTCGACGCCCGGGGAACTAAGGTGCAGAGCGTCAACTTCGCCAAAGGAGCACCGGTGACAATCGCAAGGCTCCCGGGCACCCTCACGACCCTTCGCCTTGAATACCTCTCAAGACTCACCAACGGCGGTCTGACGCTTGAAACCTACGGTAACGTGCGTACCTTCATTTTTGACAACTGCCCCGGCATAGGGTGGGAGGCGCTGTTGAACCGATGCTCCAACGTCGACCGTCTGCGAGTCACCGGTATCGACCGCGAGGACGACGGCACATGGCTCAACAAGTTCATGGCGATGGGCGGGGTCGATGCAGACGGCAACTTCACTGATACCTGCGCACTTGTCGGCACCGTAAGACTGACAAAGTATATCGAGCAAAGCCGCTATGAGCAGATGTGCGCCCACTTCCCCGAATTAAATATCGTGCAGCCCGAGTACACCATGATCCGCATCGACAATATCGCCGATGACGCCAGCGTGACCAACCTTGACAACGGTACCGGCTATCTGTTCGGCAACGACTATGTCATGAGCGGCCACCTTGCGGCTATCTTCGCAAAGCGTCACCGGGTCCTCGCCAAAGTCACGCGCAAGCCGACAACCAGGACGGTGCGAATGGCCAACAACGATGTGACGGTCAACAATCCCGACGGTGAGATGACCTACTATCCCCTCCACGATGCCAACTCCAACTACTACGCCGATGCGGAGGATATTGCCAACTGCACCCCGGCCAAACTCGACGGCAGCGAGGGCGACATCATGATGATAGAGCCGGGCATGTGGAAGAAGGGAGTCAACGACTATCTGGACGGCAATGTCAACTACTGCTGCTACAGTTCCAACAGCCGGGATAAGAAACCGGCAACCCCGGAAGTCGACATCCTCACCCTTGATGACCTCAAGGCCAAAGGCGGAGTCAGGTCGGGCAACAAAATAGTCGGCAAAGACACCCTTGCGGCCTCGTATTCCACCGACAACGCCTATTCCGTATGTCAGGTGGATGTATCGAAGCATAGGCGTGTGCGCTTCCCGAGCGTGCCCGGCACAAGCCTTGTCGGTTCGGTATTCTGTGATGCCGCAGGCAAAGTCATAGAGAATATCGTCGTGCCTACGCTGTCCAACAAGTTCGAGCCCGGCATGTATCTGATAAAGGATGTTCCCGAAGGGGCGGCGACACTCAACTTCACCATCCTCAACACCGCCGAATTTGATATGGTCGTACTGTCGAACTCCGACAGGATCGAGGACATGGAGCCGGAGTGGTACTATGACGAGGAACACCTCTGCGCCGTGGTTGAGACCGTCATCGCTGGGGAGAAATTCCGCTCATGTCTTACCGGCGGCAGCTCCGTCGCAAGCATGTCATGGACAGACTTCCACTATTACAGTCAGCAGCGCGGCATGCAGCAGATAGACGCGATGATGCACTCGCGTATCGCCAATCTCTGCTACGCCTTCTATGGACGGCGCGACATGCAGGAACAGTGTGGAGCCGGCCAGCACAGCAACGGACGAACCATAGGCCCGGACACCATGACAAGAGGCATGCAGGACACGGTAGGATATGAATATGCCAAGGCCATAAATCCAAATGTCACCAATTCAATGATTGAGAACCTCGTGCATCAGTATGCGTGGTTTGTGGACACCGATTCATTCGGGACTAAGACAGTGACTCAGGTCAACAACATCTGCTGTCTGGGCTATGTCAACACATACGGCCACAAATATGAGATGATGGATGGGGTAGACCTCCCCAACGATAGCGGCAATGCCGGCAAATGGCGTATATGGATGCCCGACGGCACGACGCGTTATATAAAAGGCACGACAAGTAACGGATTATGGATAACCGGCGTATGGCACGGCCTGTATATGGATATGGTGCCAACAGGCACATTCATGGGAAGTTCGTCTACCTATTATACTGACATTTATTATATTTCCACCAGTGTAGGCCGTGTGGTCTATCGCGGCTACAACAGCGCGAATGCGAATGGCGGCGTGTCGTTCGCGTATGCGTATGACGATGCCTCGTGCTCGGTTGCGTTTGTCGGGTCGCGTCTGGCCTTCCGCGGCAACCTCGTCAAAGCGCAGAGCGTGGCTGCGTACAAAGCGATGACCGAGGTCGCGTGAGCGAGAAAGCGGTCGCGCAGCGACCCAAAGCGTAAAGCGACAACACGAAAAGAACGGCCTTCGAATGATGTTCGGAGGCCGTTCAAATATACAGACAGGGCGGGGCAGGGGAGAGCCGGGTGCTGGTCCACAGAACCCGGCGAAGCCGGGTCGAAATTTTTTTGAAAACGGCGGGTCAACAGGCGACAAAAAAGCGCACCGATGGTACGCTTCGTTTTGTGAGAACAGCACGTTTCGTTTTAATTTTTGCACCTTTCGTTCTGGGAGCGTTGCACGTTTCGTTTTGCGGATTATATTATGTCGCGCATTCTTTGTTGCGATTGTTTCGTAGATTTTTAGTAATTTTGTCCTCGGTAATCATAGCGGTAAATACTTGTAAATGTTATAATTAGACACTATAAATTTACGAATTTTTCGTGAGACTACCAAGAAAATCAGCCAATTAGTTTTATACTAATTGGCTGATTGTTTTATTGTTGGACAGCAGAATTGTTATATCGAACTCACGTTATTTATTTTAATTTTGACAGAACGGAAGGCTGGGCGACAAGCCAGATCACATCGCCCGATTGAAACGGTTCGTTGCCGTCGAGCCTTATGAAATCTTTGTCGCGCTCAATTGCTACGATTAAGGAGTTGTAAGTGTTTCGGAAATCAGCTGTAGCAACGGTTTTTCCTATCAGCGGAGACTTTTCTGAGAGTTGAACGCTTGTAAATTTAACATCTTCCGAATTTCGGCTTGACTGTGAACTCTCGTTTTCGCCGGCTTCCATCAGAGGTATGATGGTCTGTATCTGTTCTTCCGTTCCTATAATTCCGACGGTATCGCCCGGGAAGATACGCTCGTTGCCGCCCGGCACCGGGATAACCACGCCGCCGCGCTGAATACTCGCAATGCTGATGCCGTAATGTTTGCGCACATTGCTTACCGCCAGACGTTCACCGACAAACTGGCAGTCATAGCCTACATTTACGTATGCCATGTGCATGTCGCTTACTAGATTGTTATTGGCGCCCGAGCGCCTTAGTTCGCGTTCGTTGAGATTGTTCAGAAATTTGGATTCGATGCGTGCAAGACGATGGTGCACACGGCGTGATATGAATATGAATCCGAGAGTAAACAGTGTGGCCCCGAGCACGCCGCCTATGGCCCATCCGGCCGTGTGGCTGATCACATACACCACAAATCCCATGGCCAACAGCAGGCGGAGGATGCTCATCACCACCAGCGGCACATCGAACTTCGCATTGGCTTCGACGAGACGTGCCCGCTCTGTGGCTTTGGATGCCGGATAACATAGAGCCAGCAGAAACGGTGACATGGCAGACAGTGTGACCACACTCCAGGCAAGTTTGCCAAGTGTGGGAGAAGTGATCAGATTCCGCATGATGGGGTCAAGGTAAATGCTGCTGACGAGACAAATGGCTATCAGCACGATTCCATAGAGCACCACACGCCACGCATATCGGCGCAATACCATGTGCCATAGTATTCGCGTCTCGCTCTCATGTGAGGCGGACGAACTGTACCGGTCAATCAGAAATCGCCATTTCTTAGGCAGATATTTCTCTACAAAATTATATGTAGGATCCGACAGACGGATAAAATACGGCGTAGTGAACGTAGTGATCACAGACACTGCAACCACGATCGGATATATATTGCTTTCCAGCACGCCGAGTCCCATGCCGAGTGTGGCTATGATAAAGGAGAACTCACCGATCTGAGTGAGAGCGAAGCCTGATTGTATGGCAACGTGGAGATTCTGTCCGGTGACGAGCATGCCGAATGTGCCGAATATGATCATGCCGACGATCACGACAGCCGACAGCACCAGAATCGGTTGCCAGTATTCCCCGATGACGCCCGGATTGACCATCATGCCCACTGATATGAAGAAGACGGCTCCAAACAGATCCTTGACAGGTGAGATCACGTGCTCTATCCGTTCTGCAAGGCTTGTGCCGGCAAGTATGGACCCCATGACAAATGCTCCGAGAGCGAGAGAAAAACCGCAGAACACGGAAAATACGGCCATTCCCAGGCACAGCCCCATGGCCACTACAAGCAGAGTCTCATCGCTGAGGTAGCGCCGCACGGCATTGAGTGCTGACGGAAGCACGTATGTGCCCACAAGAAACCATATTATCAGGAAAAAAGTAAGTTTAGCCACGCTGAACAGCATCTCGCCGCCGGCCACAGTCTTGTTGATGGCTATGGATGACAATATCACCATCATAAGTACGGCAAACAGGTCCTCGACGATCAGCACAGCAAATACCTGGGAGGCGAACTTGCGGTGGCGCAGGCCCAGATCGGTCAGCGCTTTCAGGATTATTGTGGTGGACGACATTGACAGCATTCCTCCGAGGAATATGCTGTTGATATTCGAGAAACCGAGCAGCTGGCCTATGCTGAAGCCCGCAATCATCATCCCGACAACTATGATCAGTGCGGTGACGATAGCGGATCCTCCGGTACTGAGCAGTTTTTTGAAACTGAATTCAAGTCCGAGGGAGAAGAGTAGGATCACTATGCCTATTTCCGCCCAGAAGTCAATGTTGTCGGCATGGGCTACAGTGGGAAGATACGTGAAATTCGGACTGGCAAGAAAGCCGGCGACAATATATCCTAACACTACCGGCTGTTTGATCCATTTGAATAATACAGTAACTATGGCGCCGAGAATGAGTATGAACGCCAGATCAGAGATGAGGGATTCTATCATTGACGATAATCCGTGTTTTAGTTCAGTTGGTTTGACAGTGTTATCGAATCGGTGGGAGCGATTTCGGACAAGTCACCGAAGAGTTTTATATAACTTACGGTTTCTTTGCTCAGGACGATAAGATTCAGGCGGGTGGACGGTTCCGTATAGTCATAGTCCACATATTCGTTGACCAGACGCACTCCGTGTGAGTTCAGGACCTGACGGTACGGATCTATATCGGTGACGATTTCGCGGACTTTCAGACGGATTATCCTCGATTCCGATCCCATGACATGGCGGTGTTCGATGCTCTCAAGCATCACAAGGATAAACAGTATGAGAAGTGTGGCGACTATGGAGAGCGCGTACAGTCCTACTCCGACTGCCAGTCCGATCGTTGAGACCATCCAGATCCCGGCCGCGGTGGTCAGTCCGCGCACAGATCCTTTCATCTGAATGATGGCTCCGGCGCCGAGAAATCCGACACCGGTGATCACTTGGGCCGCTATGCGTCCGGGATCGCCGTTCTTTAATCCCACGTATGTCTGACATACATATATGCTCACCAACATAGCCAATGTGGCGCCCATGCTGATCAGGGCGAACGTGCGCAATCCGGCAGGCTGGCCTTTGCTCTTGCGCTCATAGCCCACAATGGATCCGAGCAGCAGACTCATACATAGTTTGAACACAGCCTGCCCGGTGGACACCTCCACGGCCGTAATGCAGTTGTATATGTCGAGGAGCCAGGAAAACATGGTTATTTTTTCATCTGAAAATCCATAGAGCAGAGTCGGTAATTGTCGGCAAACAGCTCTACCTTGTAGGTGCCGGGGTTGAGAGTGGCGTTGTTGTCCCAGTATATTTTGACGCCGGCAATCTCTTCGCCTTCGTATTCGATATCTTTCTGTGCGGATGCCTGCAGCGTGGCCCCTTCAAACGGGAACGTTATCCCGTTGCCCTGAAGCAGGTTGCCTTCGGGCGATGTGATGCGCAGGTATATGGTCTTACGCCCTACAGGGGTGGAATTGTTCTGGGTAACGGTAAATGTGACCATGAGCTGTTGGGCTTTGGTGATGTTGCGCTGTTCTTTGCCATTGGCTTTAAGGCCTTTCAGCGAGACGCCTGTCACATTGAGTTTTTCGGCCAGTTCCATACGCTGTGACAGCTCGCGGTTCACGGCAGTCTGGCTTTCCACTTGGCTTGTCAGTTTGTTGTTCTGATTTGCCAGAGTCTTGTTTTCGGAACGCAGAGCTTCATTCTCTTGGTTGAGTTCCTTGATCTGCTCCACATAGTGTCTCATGATTTCACGGAGCGTGTCTATTTCCTTCTGCAATTCGGCTATTCGCTGGCTTGACAGACGGTCGCGGCGTTTCAACTCGGCAGTAAGTTCTTCCACTCGGTTTTTTGCCGCTTCGTATTCAGCACGTATGGAGTCATTGTTAAAGAGCATCATCTGTCCTTCGTGCTGCTGGAATGAGGAGCTCAGTTCCTCATATTGGTTGGAAAGTTCCAGCTGTTGATTTTCAAGCTCCAGTTCCTGAGTGCGCAGCACTGCTTCGTCGAGTTTCTGGTTTTGCATGAAAATCAGCGCACCCAGTGCCACTATGATGACAAGTAGCACAGAGCCGCCTATTACAATAGGTTTGCTGAATGAACGGGCCTGTTGTTGACCTTGGTTGTCGATGTCGTTCTGACTATGAAAATCGTTATTCATAATGGTTAATTGCATTTTATCAATTGCAAAATTAGCAAATTTCCACTAATTCCGCAATTTAGTGTCAATATGGCTGAGATCCGAAGATTCCTGTTCCGAATTCAGGAATTTCCTCTTCGTCTTCATTCTGATAATCTGAGTTCTCGCCTTTTTTTGCTCGGGGCTTGTTCTTTTTTATCTCTGCAGGTTTCTGACCGTCAAGAGGGAGTTCGTATATATCCCAGGTCTGCTCCAGATCCCAGTTCTTTTTCAGGTTTATTTTTTTGTGGAAATAGAATGTGGGTTCGGGCTGTATGCGTTGCAGCAGGTTTCCGGTGGTATATTTTCCGTTGTTATCCATATCAAGGAACATGCGTGCATAATATGTGCCCGGTGAGATGAATCGCAGCACAGCTTTACCGCTGTCGTCCACTTTTGCAGTTGCTATTATATCTTCTGAGGGTGACAGAAGTTCCACAATCGCTGGAATTGAGTCGATGCCGGTAATATTGAAGTATATTGTGGAATAGTCATCAAGGCTTTTTGTGGTGAATTCCTGTAAGATGGGTTTGTTGTAGACTCCGTAGATGCCTTCCAGGCCGATTGAGTCTACCGCTAACCGGTATTTGGTCTCCGGTCTCCACTGATGTTCAAGTCTGAAAGACAGCAGCGATGTGGAGTCGGCGGGTGTTATTCGCGGTTGTGTGCCGGTCACCGGCTTCCAGATCGAATCGGTGGTGAATTCAAGGCGCACGGCATTGTCATTGATCCTTTTCAAAGGCTGATCAGAGGAAAAATACATCGGTTTGTGAATATCCTGCGAGCCTGATCCTTGTATTGTGAACGACAGCCAGGAGTCCGGCTGCATCAACGCAAATGTGTCGATTGCGATTGTGTCCGATATGGCAAGCACGGAGTCCACTTTTTCCTGAAAGGTTCTGACATGCCGTCTGGCTTCGGCTTCACGGGCTTTTTTACCTCTGGCGCGCTTCATGAAAAATTTCAAAGTATCTGTGGCCCAGGCCAGTTCCTGCAGTGTATCTGTGCGTCGGTAGCGTGTTTCTACCAGAAGCGAGTCGCAGTTGATCAGAGCGGTGTCTGTCAGCCAGTAGTTCAATGTGTCGTTGGTCGCCGATCGGCTCAGCATGCTCGATTTATCCAACGGTATGCGGCGGGTTGTGTCTCCGCACGCCGATATTACCGTAAGAACAGGCAGTGAGTCTGCCGGGGCGGCCATGCCGATGGACAGGATTCTGCGGTCTGTGCGTGAATGATCCTGCAGGTACTGTGCTTTGTAGTCTTCATTAAACCATGTCAGCAGCACGTCATCTGGGATATATCGCGTCGCCTGGCGGATGACAAGTGAGTCTTCACCGTTAATGTCGGCAAATGTATCGGTCACTTCTTCGGTAGTTGTCGACGGGGATATCAGGGAATCGTAGAATGCTATATCCTCGGTGATGTCCCAGTGAAAATCGCGGTTCATATCCTTGAGCGCGAATATCTGGTATTTGCCCGGTCGGAGGTTGCGCACGGTAAATTGTCCGAGCATATTTGTTTTGGCTATGCGCTCGAAACTCAAGGATGTTATCGCCGAGTCGGCAGCCGTGGAATATACGCCGACAAGCATCCCTTGTGCAGGCTCGAGTGTGCGCGCTTCAAGCACCATTCCCGATATGCACAGAGTATCTATTGTGTCACCGGTAGAGAATGCCATGGCAAATCCGTCGAGAATGTTACCCTCGTTGAGATCTTTGACGGCATCGGCAAGATCGATTGTGTATGTGGTGTTGGGCTGCAGTGTGTCGCGGAATTCCACAGTCACTCTGCGTCCGTTCGACGAAACTGACGGCTGTTGGATTGGAGTAGGGGATATTACTACTTTCTCTCCTGGATTGTCGAGCTGGATATTCTCATCAAAATATATGTTGACTCGTCCGCTTGTCACTCTCCGGCTGTCGGGTGCGGGTGTCGATGATGCGAATTTCGGTGGCGTTTCATCCCGGGGCCCTCCTTCCGGACGCCCTATGCTCGCGCAGGCGGCAGCAAGAATGCCTGTGGCTATTGTGGCCGGAAGCAGATATAATTTATTGTGAAATGGTGTTTGCATTGCGTTTGCTGGTATGTTTCATGAAAAAATACAGGAACAGGCCTGCGGCTAAAAACAGACTTGCCGAGAAACTTAGAAAGATGCCGTATATGCCGAGTTCAAGGATGAAACCGAGACAATATGTGCATGGGATGCCGACCACCACATAGCTGATGAATGCTATCCAGAGCATTGGCATCACGTGGGAGGTGCCTCTGAGCGCATTGGCAAAATTCACTTGAGTGGCGTCGCCGAGCTGGTAGAGTATGAGGGGAACGATCAGACTGAGAGCTGTGGCTATCACTGCCGGGTCTGTGGTGAAGAGACCGATGAGTTGACGTCCGGCCAGCGCGAATGCCAGCGATGCGCACACAGCCATCAGAAGCGTGAGATGATATCCGGCAAATCCCACACGCCGCATGGCGGCGTGATCTCCGCGGCCGGCCGCGTTTGCCACAAGCACTGATGTCGCCGAACCGAGACTGTAGTAGAAACAGAATCCGAGAGAGCCGACCACTACCATCACCTGAAATGCAGCCAGTTCTATCGGGCCTATCCATCCGGCCATTACGGCTGAGAAAGAGAAGGATCCTGTCTCAAAGCCTAATTGGAGAGCCACGGGCCATGATGTTATGTTCAGTTGTCGCAGAGATTCGCGGTTGAATCGGCTGTGTATGAAACCGTCGCGGTATTCCCTGTTATGTTTGCGCAGAAAGAAAATACAGATGATCACGATCGGGCATATCCACCGGGAAACAAGGGTGGAAATACCGGCTCCGGTAAGGCCGAGTTCAGGAAATCCGAAATTTCCGTAGATCAGCAGATAGTTGCCCACCACATTGCCGAGATTGGCTCCGAGAATGATCCACATTGGCATGCCTGTACGTTTTATCCCGTAGCTCCATTGCCCGAACACATTGAATAGCGATATAGGCAGTATGCCGGCTAAATACAGTAGAAAATACGGACGTATCGTCGGCAACAGTTCTTCCGGCTGTCCGAGATTCGGCAGCTGGAAATACACCAGTGTCATGACTCCTGTGATCATAAGTGAGAATATGACGTTAAGGAGCAATCCGTTGCGCACAAGACGTCCGATGGCCGCTTTTTCTTCACGTCCGAACAAGGCACCGGCCAAAGGAGTGATACCGTAGGAAAAGCCTATGCAGGTGAGTATGGCTATGTTGAATACATTGTTGACGAATGATGCCGATGCAAGTGCTTCGGTGGAATAGTGGCCCACCATCACATTGTCGGCGAAACTCACCAGAATCATGCCTGCCTGACCTGCCACTATAGGCAGTCCGAGTCGTGCGAGTTGTCTGTAATATGTGCCGTATTCTTTGAAAAAATCAGTCATAATGGGATTGTCATAAAGCGCCTTGTTCCACTGCCACGCATACGCGCTCGATTATTGCGTCATTACTGTCTGTGAGAGGTTCGTATTTTCCTTTGAGACTCACGCCGAAAAGTTTGCCGAATGCTTGCCAGAATCCAGCCCTGAAGGATCCGAGAAACGCCTTTATTATGTCATAGCCGCTCTGATTGGTTTCACGCTGTATAAGTTTGACGAGTAATCGGGCTTGTGAACGAGTGAATTTTTTCAAAGCCGGTTTGTATTGCTCGAATACTTCTGTCTCCATCCTTTTCAGATGGTTTTCACGGTCTTTCTTATTCGGTAGCGTCTCGATGTATTCGTATGTCTCTATAAGAGTCTCGCAGATCAGTTTGGCATATGGAAGCGTTTTCTTTACGTCACGTACAGTGCGCCAGTAAAATTCTTCCTGTTTCCTGTTCTTGAATTTCAAGGGCGGATACACGGTGAGCTGTTTGAGCACCAATACGGTTACCGTATCGCCTTCTTCCGTCAGTTGGTGATACTTTCCCTGATAGCCTGTCAGACGGTAGATTTTTTCATCAGGTTCCTGTGCGCAGACCGACATGGCCACGCAGAGCAGCAGTCCGGCGGCTATGTGGCGGAATACGGAAGTCATGTCTATTTTTTCTCCGGAGGATAGTCCAGAGTATAGTGCAGGCCGCGAGACTCTTTTCGTTCTTTGGCCTGGCGCATGATCAGGTAGCCCACATTGATGATGTTGCGCAACTCGCATATAGCGCGTGAGGCGTGTGAGCTTTTGAAAAGGCGTTCGGTTTCTTCGTATAATATGTCGAGACGGTTCCATGCACGGTCCAGACGCAGGTTGCTGCGCACTATACCTACGTATGTGCCCATGATCTGGTTCACCTCCTTGATGCTTTGGGTTATAAGCACCATTTCTTCGGGGTGTCGTGTATCCTCGTCGTTCCACTCGGGCACATCAGACCTGCGGGTATAGTGCTGTATGTTGGCCATTGAGTGGCGTGCAGCAGCATCGGCATATACCACAGCCTCTATCAGTGAATTGGATGCGAGACGGTTGCCCCCGTGCAGTCCGGTGCACGAGCACTCGCCAACGGCATAAAGGCGTTTTATCGATGACTCGCCGTTTGTGTCCACTTTTATGCCACCGCACAGATAATGTGCAGCCGGAGCCACCGGTATGTAATCCTTGGTTATATCTATGCCTATTTCCAGGCAATGACGGTAGATGTTCGGGAAATGGCGTCTGGTCTCTTCCGGATCTTTATGTGTCACGTCGAGATACACATGGTCGTCACCGTTGAACTTCATCTCCGAATCGATGGCGCGTGCCACTATGTCGCGTGGCGCAAGTGACAGCCGAGGATCATATTTGTGCATAAACTCCTCGCCTTTTAGGTTGCGCAGCACGGCGCCATAACCGCGCATGGCTTCGGTGATGAGAAAATTGGGTCGGTCGCCGGGATGATACAATGCCGTGGGATGGAACTGAATGAATTCCATGTCCTTTACAGTGCCTTTGGCCCTGTATACCATGGCGATGCCGTCGCCTGTGGCCACCAGAGGGTTTGTGGTTGTCTGATAGACGGCTCCGACGCCGCCTGTTGCCATCAGCGTCACCCGGCTCAGGAATGTGTCCACGCGTCCGCTGTTGCAGTCAAGCACGTATGCGCCGTAACATGTGATGTCGGGGGTTCGACGTGTCACTATTTTTCCCAGATGATGCTGGGTGATGATCTCGATGGCAAAATGATTTTCAAACACGTCGATGGCAGGGTTTGTCCTTACCTGATTTATCAGCCGTTGCTGTATCTCATAGCCCGTGTTGTCTGCATGATGGAGTATGCGGAATTCGCTGTGTCCTCCCTCACGGTGCAGATCAAATCTGCCGTCCTCGTTTTTGTCGAAATCCACACCCCATTCGATCAGTTCTCTGATTTGTGAAGGAGCTTCTGTCACCACCTTGCGTACCGCTTCAGGATCACTGAGCCAGTCGCCGGCTATCATGGTGTCTTCAATATGTTTGTCAAAGTTATCAACTTCCAGATTGGTCACAGATGCCACACCGCCTTGGGCAAGTGCCGTATTGGCTTCATCCAGTGTGGATTTGCACACCAGGGCAACACGACCGTGTCCGGCGACTTTCAGTGCAAAACTCATGCCGGCAATACCTGATCCGATCACCAGATAGTCATACTCGTAAGTCATAAATAAGCGCCTTTTGGTTATTCGTTACTCGGCGCAAATTTACGTTTTTTCCATCTAATTACCAAACTGCTGTGGAGGTAATGTTAGATGTCTGATACGAAATCTCCGGCTCAAACAATTATTGCCGCAGATGCGTTTATGTTAAGTAAACTAAATAAAAATAATTAATTGATAGACTATGGAATCTCAAAGAACTATTTGGACTGCTATTATCGTATTGATAGTCGGTATAGCTCTGATATTTTTGCGTTCCACCGCCATTGATATAGTGGTGATGGTGCTCGGGGCTATGTTTGTTGCCGCATCGGCTCTGAATCTGTTTTTTCTGTTCAGGACACCCACTGTTACCGTGTCCGGCGGAAAAGTACGGCGTGTATCTGTGTCGTTCGGATCGTTGGTTGCGGCTGTAGCCGCCGGAGCACTTGGAATATGGATGCTTTTTGATCCTTCGTCGATGAGCTCGCTGATTGTTTATGTATTTGCCGGACTCATGATTCTGGCCGGTCTGTATCATGTTGTCCAGCTGGCTTTCGGATTTCGTCCGGTCCGTTTCCCGCTCCTGTTTTATGTTTTTCCAGTATGTCTGATAATCTGCGGAGTGGTGGTTATGGTGCTTGGCGCAGTCAAGACCATGGATTATATAGTGCTTGTGACGGGTATATCCATGATCGTGTTCTCTGTCATTTCCTTTCTTGAAGTGGCTGGTGCTGCAAGTTATCGCAAGGAACCTGATCTTGTACCTGCTGATTCAGCTGTTCATACGGAGACGCCGGTTGCTTCCGACGTTGTTGATGATCATCTCACGAAGCAGTAAATTCAAGCTCGTCAAGTATCTGACGGGATATTATGGCCGTAAGCGGGATAGATGATTCTATCTCGCTTTCAGCCATTTGTTTTGCCAGTTTTGCATGGGCCGGAAGCTGATTCAGCATAAGGCGCAGGGCCGCATACCGAAGCAGCGGTTCTTCAGATTCGGCGAGCCGCAGTGCTTCGTCCACAGTTTCGGGATAATGGCGTAAAAGACGGTGACAGAGCACATCCGCTTCTTCCGGCGTCTGTATCTCACCGAGCCATTGTGCCGGAGCTGCGTTATCTGAAGGATATACCATGGGAGCCAACAGTCTGGACTCCCGACATGAGGTGTCAGACCATAGGATGCGCGCCAGTTCCAAGTTTTTTCCGCATTCGTCAGCTATCTCCTTTAATTGAGGGATATTGAGCCCGAAAATCATTCGATGGCTGTCGGACGCCTTTTTGCGCAGGTTATCTGCCAGCAGTCCGTTGCGCAATGCGAAAAAACGTTGCTTTATATCGCGTAGTTCCATTTATTTCAGCAACTCCAGAGCGTTTTCAACGGTTGTGAGCGTCTGTTCGCCTGTCATCATGTTTTTCAGAGTCATTTTATTCTCCGCCATTTCCGATTCACCAACTATTGCCACGAACGGAATGGAGCGTGAATCGGCATAGCTCATCTGTTTTTTCATTTTGACGGCATCGGGATATAGCTCGGCCGACACTCCTTCGGCGCGCAGTTTTTTCATCATCTGCATTGATGCGACTGCTTCGTTGCTGCCAAGATTGAGAAACAGGACTTTTGATCCGCTAAGCAATGATGACGGATACAAGTCTAAAGTATTAAGTACGTCATATATGCGGTCGGCTCCGAAACTGATGCCCACACCGCTTACTCCAGGCATTCCGAACACGCCTGTCAGATTGTCGTAACGTCCTCCGCCGGTGATACTGCCTATCGCCACATCTTTGGCTTTTACCTCGATTATTGCGCCTGTATAATAGTTCAGTCCGCGGGCCAGCGATACGTCCAGGTCCAGTTCCGCATGTAATCCGAGGGAGCGTACGGCTCCCAGTATCTCGCGTAATTCATCGACTCCTTTGCTTCCTGTCTCACTTGTGGAGAGCAACACCGACAGTTTGTCGAGACGTTCTTCAGGAGAACCGTCTATAGAGAGCAGTGGAGCCAAAGCATCAATGGCATCGGCCGATAGACCGCGTTCTGCAAGTTCGGCATTTACGGCTTCAGGGCCTATCTTGTCCAGTTTGTCGATTGCGACTGTTATGTCTACGATTTTCTCCGGCTCGCCTATCAGTTCGGCAATTCCGGCAAGTATTTTTCTATTGTTAAGTTTGATGACTATTCTTATGCCGAGACGGCGGAACACTTCGTCGATCAGTTGCAGCAACTCGACTTCATTAGACAGTGAGTCGGAACCGACCACGTCGGCGTCACACTGGTAAAATTCACGATAACGTCCTTTCTGCGGGCGGTCCGCACGCCATACGGGCTGTATCTGGTAGCGCTTGAATGGAAACTGGATTTCGTTGCGATGTTGAACCACAAAGCGGGCGAAAGGCACGGTAAGGTCGTATCGCAATCCTTTCTCACACAATTGGCTGGTGAGTTTTGACAGAGCGTTATTATCTATAAGTTCACGGTCCACTCCACGCAGAAAATCACCGGAATTAAGTATTTTGAACAATAGCTTGTCGCCTTCTTCTCCATATTTACCCATGAGGGTTGACAGATTTTCCATTGCTGGGGTTTCTATAGGCTGATAACCGAACAGAGAAAATACCGACCGTATGGTGTTGAAAATATAGTTGCGTCGGGCCATTTCGGCCGGAGAAAAATCGCGTGTTCCTTTGGGAATGGATGGTTTCATATAGAGTCGTGATTATCGTCGTTCTGTTTAAACGGGTGCAAAGTTATACTTTTATAGGTATATATCCAGCATTGCGGGATAAATTCTTTCCGGATCGCAAAATTCCGAACAACTGTTCACCATGTTGCGTACGTTCAGTTTGAGTTTGCCTGTAAACTGTTCATGGCCGTTGATAATCAGCGTGACCGGCTTTTTCAGATCAACCATACGCTCGTCAAGATAGAGCTTAACGCGGCCTTCTGTGGCCCGTTGGTAATGTTTTTGAAATTTCAAAGGTATTCCCCATATAGAATCCTTTTCCACTGTGGTATATGAAACGAGCTGAGCGTTTAGATATATGGTGTTGTCCTCAATGGTCAGATCATATACTGTACGTGTGGAATCATTTGGATTAGATCGCTCCGCCACATAAAAATTGGCAAATCCGTTGCGATATGAGCCATCCATTTCAAAATCTTCCCATGTGACCCTTGTGACGTGAGGATCGCGTACATTGGTCTTGAGCCATGGGGTGGTTACACTGTAGTCTATGCTGTGACCGCGCCCGGGAATCAGCTCCACTTCATGCTTGTAATATCCGGGATGTGACACTGTCATGCTGTCAAATGCCTCTTTTGTATATCTTGTCAGGAGGTTGCGGTAAAAACCGTCGTCATCAGCTCCTGTGCGCAATGAGAAGGCTATGTTGCGACAGTTTTCTACGGGAGCGTTTTTCAGCGGCTCTCCGCCGGCCATTGGTCCTGCTCCGGCAAGATAGTCGGCATAAAATGACGCGAGTCTCTGACTTCCGTATCCGCCCTCTGATATGCCGACAAGATAGATTCTGTTCGGATCGATTTTGCCGGATGCGATGCTTTGGCGAAACAGTTTGTCCCAGATGTATTGTTTGCCACGTTGCCACCAGCGGTAATACTGTCCTTCGTTGGGTATTCTAGGAACGAAATATGCCGACGGAGCATCATCGAATGTTTCCGCCAAAGCTATTCCCGTTTTCCATTCCGCGTCGCGGGGACCTGATCCGTGCAGGTATATATAAAGTGGATATCCGTTTGCGGGAATGCTGTCGCCTTTATATCCGTAGTAAAATGCCATTTCTGCGTCGGGTTCCAAAGTCTCGGGAATGCTCCATGAGTATCTGACATCCATTGACAGCGGCTTCAGTTCCGGCAGTTTCTCTTCATTGGCGGCTTTATTGGCCTTTTGCCATATATGCCAGACCGCTTCACGCGTTTGAGTTATGTCGCGCGTGTTCAGTGAGCGGGATTTCTCGAATGGGAGAGAGTCGCGCCCTTCGATTGAACCTATGAAATAGTTCTCGATCTGCTTTTTGAGCGCCGGATCAATTTTGTTTATTGCATGAGCAGTGGTTGGTGTGGCACAGCAAGCTATTGCAGACACAACCGCGCATTGAAATAGTTTCATCGGTATATGTAAATTTTCTGCAAACTTAGCAAAAAAATATTATCTATAGGTAATAAACGTTTCAAAAAAGGATAAAATACAACGATTCTTGGCGATAAACGGATATTTTGCTACTTTTGCAGTTATGAAGAGGTTTTCCGAAGAAGAAGCGGAACGATATAAGGCTCATATAGCGCTGTGTGAGATAGACGTTGACGGACAACAGAAGCTCATGCGGTCATCCGTAGCAGTAGTGGGCGCAGGCGCTTTGGCATCGCCTGCTCTGTATTATCTTGCTGCTGCCGGAGTCGGGGTGATCGCCGTGATTGACGGAGACTCAGTCTCTTTGTCCAATTTGCAGCGGCAGATTATCCATTCGTCCGACGATATTGGCATGCCTAAGCCGTTGAGCGCTGCGGATAAAATCCGTCGTCTTAATCCGGCCGTTGAAGTCAGGCCTATATGCTGTATGCTTGACGATGACAATGCCGCGGATATTCTGCAGCAATATGATGTGGTGCTGGATTGTTCTGACAATTATGCCACTCGTCGGCTGGTCAGTGATACGTGCCGGAGTCTTTCCAAACCGTTGTGTTTTGCCGCACTTTCTCGATTTGAGGGTCAGATTATGACATTTATGCCAGGTGCGGCTTATTATACAGATGTCTTTCCGGTGTCTCCTACGGATGATCAGCAGGAATGCCGGTCGTGTGCTGTGACAGGCGTGTTGAATGCCCTTGCCGGTATCGCCGGATCGATGCAGGCGGCGGAAGCGATCAAGATTATAACCGGAACAGGGGAGTTGCTTAAAGACCGGATGGTGTTGGTCGATGCTCTTACATTTCGGTTTGAAACAATTAACATTAACCAGATTCACTCATGAAAATTAGTCGTCTGATATCCATTTGTGCTGTGGCTCTCAGTGCCACGGTGTCGTTGTCCGCACTGGATCTGCCTGTGCGTAATGTGAATGGAACGGATTATTATTACTATGAAGTAAAGCCTAAAGAATCCATATACTCCATAACGCGTAAACTTGGTGTCAGCCGTGAAGATATAGTAAGGTGTAATCCTGCTGTGGTGGACGGGGTGCGCCCGAAGCAACTGTTGCTGTTTCCTGTGGCGGAATTCGCTCTTGGAGCGAAGCCTGAGGTCTGTCCGGAAGAGCAGCCGGAGAACACGGTGATGGACCCGTTGCCCGGGCGAATTGTAGCTGATAACGACAATAACAGTAAAGAGGACGAAGATGTCAAAGAGAGTGAAGACGCAGGTACTTCTGCCGTGGCTGTTCCTGACAATGCTGTTTCTCAGGATAGTACTGAGATTGCGTATGACGAAGATGAGCCCAAAGTGATCAATGTCGGCGTGATGTTGCCGTTTATGCTGGATAGCAGTCGTATGACAAAGGCAGCAGAAAACTATACTGAATTTTATCGTGGCCTTCTGCTTGCCGTAGACACCATCGCCGGTGAAAATCGTGATTATGCTATCAATGTTACTGCCTACGACACCGAAGGTTCTGTCCAGAAAGTGATGTCGCTGATTGAGCGTCCTGAATTTGAAACGTTGGATTTTATTATAGCTCCAGAGGATTCCGTATGTATTGAGCGTATAGCTGCACGTGCGGATTCGACTTCGGCGCGTGTGATCAATCTGTTTGCGGTAAAAAATGATGCCTATCTCCGACATGAGTCGGTGGTGCAGGCCAATATCCCCCAGCAGATGATGTATGCCAAGGCTATTGACGGACTTAAGGAACTTTATGCCGGATATACGCCTGTAATATTGACAGCGCCGGATATAGCGGCTGATAAAGCGCCGTTTGTGAGCCAGCTGAAGACAGAACTGGAAACAGCGGGCATAGAATATAAGGAAATTTCCACGCCTTCCGGATTCACAGCGGAATCTGTTGCCGATTCTCTTGTCGCTGGCCACAGATATGTGTTTATTCCTGTGTCTGGTTCGCGGGAGATGCTTGCGCGGGTGCTGGATCCGCTAATCGGTTTGCGTGAGACGGCCGGAAATCCCGATGACGTCCGTCTGTTCGGCTATCCGGAATGGATTATACTGCGCGGTGTGATGGAAGAAAAGTTGCACCGGCTAAACACTGTGATATATTCCCGCTTTTCGGCCGATATGGATAATTATCCCACAAGACGTGTCATGCTGCGATACACTGACTGGTATGGGCGTAGTATGAATAATACAGCTCCGGTCTACGGCCTTCTGGGATATGATGTCATGCAATGGATGTTTTGCACTGCCGATTCCGATATTTCCGCTCTTTTCAATGGACTTCAGTCTACTATTTCTGTTAGCTGTCCGTCGGCGTCGGGCGACTGTGGTATGGTCAACAGTTCGCTGGATTTCATGTATTTCCTGCCGAATGGCAAGTTTTACCATAAATCCCTGTAAAGAACAACGGCGTTTTATCTCATGAAGAAATTACGGTTGCTCATATCTGCATGTCTGTTTGCTGCTGCTGTTGTGTCGTCGGTCGCTCAACGATATTATTCGCCGGATTTTTCAATCGGAATAAAAGGTGGCGCAACTTTGTCGCAGATGTCTTTTATGCCGACAGTGCGGCAGAAGATGACCGAAGGAATGACATTCGGAGTTATGGCCCGATATACGGAAGAGAAACTATTCGGCCTTATAGCCGAACTGAATGTCACCCAGCGCGGATGGAAGGAAGATTACGAGGAGCATCCTTTTTCATACAGCCGCCGGCTCACATACATACAGCTGCCTTTGCTCACACACATATATTTTGGCTCCAGGCATATGAAATGTTTTGTGAATCTCGGACCGGAGGTAGGGCTGATGCTTCATGACAGGATCAAAGCAAATTTTAACTATGCGGATGTGTCGTCAGTGTCTGGATATCCGGCCAACCGGCGTACGGAGCAGCTGGACATGAAGATCGCCAATCGGTTCGATTATGGCATAGCCGGTGGGGTAGGATGTGAATTTTTTGCTCATAGACGGCATTCGGTCATGCTGGAAGGCAGGTTCTATTATGGACTCGGCAATATCTTCAATGCCACTAAGGCCGATGTGTTTTCTGCATCCAGAGGTATGTCCATCGAGATAACTCTCGGTTATTTCTTTCGTGTTATTTAGACGTGTCAGGGAAAGTTTTGCTGTGGGGCGGCGGCTTTTTCAGCTAAATTCCGTACCTTTGCACGTCAAATTAAAACATCTTTATGGTAAATCGTGTATTGATAAGGCTTAAAGTGGTGCAGATGCTCTATGGTTATCTGCTTAGCCGCAGCGAGTTTAAGATAGAGACTCCGGTGGAGTCATCGTCCCGTGACCGCCGCTATTCCTTTCAGGCCTATGCCGAACTGCTCCTGCTCATGCTGGAGATGTCCGGTTATAAAATTGTGCGTGACCGCGTTGTGCCGGCGTCAGTGGCGTCGGCAGTCGCCGGTGCCAGATATGCCGACAGCCGCACAGCCCGTTTCCTTATGGGAAATGATGAAGTCCGCGGACTTATTTCCGCCAATGCCGCGCGTATGCCCGCTTTCGACTCTGCTGTGCCGGAACTTGCCGCGCGGCTGAAAGTATCCAGTTTCTATCGTGAACTCGCCAAGGTCAAGAATCCTGAAGTTGCAGATGAAATAGCGTTCTGGACAGGTGTATTACGCACTACGGTCATCAAGACTCCGGCGGTAGTGGAAGCCATGCGCACCAATCCTGATTTTACTATCAGGGGTATGGAAATGGGGGCCAAGATGCTGTGTGAGACTCTCAGCAATTATTCCGACACACGGAATGTGCTTGCCGACACACGCAAGGATCTGAAAGCCTCGCTCGATAAATCGTACGAGCTTTATCATGCCTTGTTGTGGCTGCCTGTGGAGCTGACCCGCGCTCAGGAACAGCGCATTGATGCTGCACGTGAAAAATATTTGCCCACGGCTGAAGACTTGAATCCCGACATGCGGTTTGTGGAAAACAAATTTGTCGCCGCCATAGCGTTCAATCCGGAGATGGAAGCCTACCGCAAAGACCGTCCGGTCACATGGACTGATGATCCGTTGCTGATACAGCGTCTTCTGGATCTGGTCACAGACTCGGAAATTTATAAGGACTATATAGCGGCTCCCGGCGAAAAGTCTATGGCTGAGGATTGCGAATTGTGGCGTGCGTTGCTGAAAAATGTGATAGTTCCGTCGGATGACTTGTCTGAGGATCTCGAGTCGAAATCCATATTCTGGAATGATGATCTTGAGGTGATGTCAAGTTTCGCGTTAAAGACAATCAAAAATTTTGCGCGCGACGGGCAGAACGCACATCTTCTGTCGCAGTACAAGGACGATGAGGATGCCGCTTTCGGCGCCGGTCTGTTCGGCTTTGCTGTGGAACACCGTGAAGACTATAGGGAATTGATAGACGAGTTTGTCAATACCAAGAAATGGGATGTAGAGCGTCTTGCCATGATGGATATCGTGATCATGCTCACCGCCTTGGCCGAGATAATGAACTATCCTTCGATCCCGTTGAGCGTCAGCGCCAATGAATATGTGGAGATCGCTAACCGCTATTCCAATCCCAGAAGCGGATCCTTCATCAACGGCATGATTGCGGCTATAACGGACAAACTTCGTGCCGACGGACTTTTACACAAGTCATGGGCATGATTGAAATAACCTCTCACAATAAATTAAAAAACTGCATTTTATGATTCTGTTACAATCAGTAGCAACCGGAGAAAATCCTCTTATGAGCTGGGGCATGATAATCCTGCTCATCGTGATATTCTACTTTTTCATGATACGTCCGCAGCAGAAGCGGCAGAAAGAGACAAAGAAATTCCGCGATTCGCTCACCAAAGGTTCGAAAGTGATAACCGCCGGTGGCATTCATGGACGTATTGTTGAACTCGGAGATACCGTGGTGACGCTTGAGATTGCTTCCGGAGTGAAGATCCGCATTGAAAAATCAATGATCTATCCCTCTGCAGAGCAGGCTCAGGACGACGCTGCAAACTCATTGAATGCCGATAAGAAGTAAAGTCATAATCGGTAAACTTCGTGACACGTTGCGCGATATTGCCGACGTGCTCCATTCCTCACGGGGGAAAGATATTCTTATCTTTCTCCTGTTCCTCTGTGTGAGCTATGTGTTCTGGCTGATAATGGCGCTTAATGACAACACCCAGCGGGAATTGCATGTGCCGCTTAAAATTTCTGACCAGCCGAAAGATCTGACATTCATATCGGATGTGCCGGCCACTGTTCAGGTTAGCGTTCGGGATCGTGGATCGTCGTTGTTTTCCTATACATGGGGCGGAATGCCGGCTATGACTATTCCGTTCAAGGAACTCAGGCGGAATGAGGACGCCAACCGTCTGCTTTTCTCCGAGCAGGAGATGGCTGTCAGGGTGCGTTCGCTTTTTGGCGCTTCGGCACAGATTCTGTCCGTGCATCCGGATTCGCTTAGCCTGATCTATACCGAACAGCCGGGACGGCGCGTGAAAGTCGTTCCCGACATTGATGCTTCGCCTTCGTGGAAATGTGTCATAGCAGGTCCGATCACAGTAGAGCCGGATTCGGTGACTGTGTATTCTGTGCCGCAGATGGCATCAAGAATCAGGCAGGCATCGACTATACAGGTATCGTATAATGATCTTACGGAAACCTTTACTGCCGAAGTGCGTCTGAAATCTGTTGCGGGGACACGCATGGAGCCTGACCGTGTGCGCGTCACCGTGCCTGTTGAACCCCTCATCGCCAAGCAGCGCACTGTGGCGCTTACATTGGCGGGCGCTCCGTCAAAGGCTTCGGTTGTGCTGTTTCCTTCGCGTGTTGACGTCACATATCTGGTGCCTATGAGCATGTATAATAACGAAGTGGGCAATATCACCGTTGTGGCTGACTATTCAAAGCGTTCGGTGGCTACGGCAAAGATTCCGGTATATGTTGGGTCTGCTCCTGACGTATGCAACAGTTTGAGTCTGGCTGTAGATAGTGTGGATTATCTGCTGGAGCAGAAACAGGCTAATGTTTCCGAACCGTAATGACTCTCTGTGGCCGAAAAATGATAGTCGCTATAACCGGTGGTATCGGCGCCGGTAAGTCTGTGGTAAGCCATATGCTGCGGGCTATGGGCATGCCTGTGTATGACTGTGATGCCGCGGCGCGCAGACTCATGGATGAGTCCTGTGAGATAAAAAGGCGTATTGCCGGTGAAATCTCCGCATCGGCTATTGCCCAAGACGGGTCGATATGCCGACAGGAGTTGTCGTCTGTGGTATTTGCCAATCCAGAGAAACTGTCGCGTTTGAATGCAATTGTGCACGGTGCTGTACGTGTGGATCTGAAAATGTGGATGTCGCGTATGGATTTGCCGCTAATATTTGTGGAAACAGCCATATTGTACGAAAGCGGCTTTGACTCCATGGTGGATGAGATATGGGAGGTGACTGCTCCGGTGGAACAACGTGTGCACCGTGTCATGGTCCGCAGCGGACTCACGGAACCTCAGGTGCGAGCACGCATTGCTTCTCAACTTGCTCCGTCTTATCCTCATCACCGGATTATCGACAATTCGGATTCTACTCCTTTAATTCCTCAGATCATCAATATATTGAACGATTATGGTTTCAGCACCACTGTCACATCTTCATGATCCTTGGGATCGTGAGCACTTATGGCATCCTTATACCTCCACAATAGATCCGTTGCCTACCTACATGGTGGACCGTGCGGAGGGCGCCCACATATATTTGTCTGACGGCACTCGTCTGATTGACGGTATGTCGTCATGGTGGTGCGAGATTCACGGCTATAATCATCCGCGGCTTAATGAAGCCGTGCGCCGACAGTTGGACCGCATGAGCCATGTGATGTTCGGCGGACTCACACATGCTCCGGCTGTGGAGTTGGGCAAACTGTTGCTGGAGGTGGCACCTCCGTCTATGCACAATGTCTTTTATGCCGATTCAGGATCAGTGGCAACCGAGGTGGCCATGAAAATGGCCGTGCAGGCGGCTGTGTCGCGTTCGGGTTCTCATGACAAGACCAATTTTGCGACTATTCGCACCGGCTATCATGGCGACACGTGGAATGCCATGAGCGTTTGCGATCCTGTCACAGGCATGCATGGCGCTTTCGGTACGGCTTTGCCGGTACGATATTTTGCTCCGTCACCGCGGGTGCGGTTCGGAGAACAGTGGGATCCGGCTGATTTTGTGGAAATGGAGCAAATGCTGCGCAGCCACTCTTCGGAAATAGCCGCAGTCATTCTTGAGCCGGTGGTTCAGGGCGCTGGCGGCATGCGTTTTTACCATCCGCAGTATCTCAGGGAATTGCGTCGTGTGTGCGACGAACTGGAGATATATCTTATTTTTGATGAGATTGCCACCGGATTCTGGCGCACAGGCAAGATGTTTGCTTGGGAACACGCCGGAGTACAGCCTGATATAATGTGCATAGGCAAAGGACTCACGGCAGGCTATATGACCATGAGCGCTGTGCTCACCACACAGGATGTGGCCGATACGATTTCCCGCGGAGAGGCCGGAGTGATGATGCACGGGCCTACGTTCATGGCCAACCCTCTTGCGTGTGCGGTTGCCGTAGAGTCTATCAAGATGCTGCGTGAGCAGGATATGTGTTCGCGTCTGAAGCATATTGAAGGAGAAATACGCCGTCACATATCTGCCGCGTCATCGCTGCCCGGAGTGGCCGATGTGAGAGTCCTCGGTTCCATCGGTGTGATCGAAATGAAAAACGCTGTTGATCTTGCCGGTTTTCAGCAGGAATGTGTGAAACGTGGAATCTGGGTGCGTCCTTTCGGCAAAAATGTTTATATAATGCCGCCGTATGTCATTTCTGACGCTGATCTCGGATATCTTATAGAACAAATGATAGGAATAATCCGATGAAGGATTATATTGAAACGCTGTCATCTCTCCGGTCGGCAGATAATTTCCGTACGATTCCGTCGGACACGTCTGATACGGATGTCGTTGATCTGTCGACCAACGATTATCTTGGAATAGGTGCAGACTCCGCGCTCAAAAAGGAATTTCTGGAATATTATGGCGCTGATCTGCCGTCGTTCACATCTTCCGCATCACGTCTTCTTGCTTCGCGGCAGAAAGAATACGGTGAGCTTGAAGATGTGTTGCAGAGTCTGTATGGACGCCGTGTGCTCCTGTTCAATAGCGGATACCATGCTAATGTAGGTGCAGTGTCTGCGCTTGTCTCGTTAGGCCGCACTCTTGTTGTGGCCGACAGACTTGTACATGCAAGTATTATTGACGGCATAGTGCTGGGGCGGTCGGCGTTTGAGCGTTTCCGGCATAATGATGTGGATCACTTGCGGCATATTCTTGAAAAGAAAGCCGGAGATTATGACAGGGTGCTCGTTGTGACCGAATCGGTGTTCAGCATGGACGGCGACATGGCTCCTCTTGAGGAGATTGCCGCGCTGAAGCATAGTTTTCGTAACATGTTGCTATATGTGGATGAGGCGCATGCTTTTGGTGTTATCGGCCGTTCAGGACTTGGTCTGGCTGTGGATATTCCCGAGGTGGATTTTATAATAGGCACTCTTGGCAAGGCAGCGGCATCTATGGGCGCGTTCATTGCGGTTGGTAATGTAGACATGCGTGACTTTCTGATCAATAAGACCAGATCGTTTATCTTTTCAACGGCTTTGCCGCCTGTCAACTGCGCCTGGAGCCGTTTTGTCATCGACAGAATAGTGGGCATGGATGCCGGACGCAGACGGCTGCGAAAAATGGCGGAGTTGCTGTGCAAAGCTACTGGATCGACACATGTATCCCATATCCAGCCGCTCGTCACCGGCTCGTCATCGTCAGCGCTTGAACTGTCTGCCGTATTGCTTGAGGAAGGATTTAAAGTATTGCCTATACGCACGCCTACAGTTCCGCCGGGCACTGAGCGTCTGCGGTTTAGCCTTAGTCTCGACATCAAAGAGGATGATATTGTCAGACTTGTGAATTCAAAAATCCTGTTGTCATGCAGATAGAATATATTGTCAGAGAAGATAATACAAGGCTGTTGCTGATATTTGCCGGGTGGAGCACTGATGCATCTGCATTCGGAGGACTCGTATGTCCGGGATATGATGTGGCAGTGTTGTCGGGATATACAGACCTGTCTGTGCCGGATGATTTTTCAGGATATAGTGAAATAGTCGTGATGGCGTGGAGTCTCGGTGTCTGGGCTGCTTCAAATGTACTGGCACGGTATCGTAAACTGCCAGTCACGCTTACTGTTGCGGTCAATGGCACGGAAACTCCGGTATCGGACACGGAAGGGATACCTGAACGGATTTACAGGTCTACATTGGATGGCCTGACGGCTCAGTCATTGTTGAAATTCAGACGGCGCATGGGGGGAGGGGATCTGCCGCTGCCGTCGCGTTCCGTTGATGAACTTGGCGATGAACTTGCGGTCGTGCTTGCGGCGGGGGCTGCTGCCGGCATAAGATGGGACCGTGCGGTGATTTCGGATAATGACATGATATTTCCTCCGGATAATCAGCGCCGTGCATGGCAGGGTAGGGCGGATATATTGGAAATGACAGGAGCACATGTCCCCGACTGGCAACGGATCGTTGATGCCTTGGTTATCAATAAGCCGCTTGTGGGCCGTCGGTTTGCACGTGGCTTACAGACGTATATGTCGGAAGCCGATGTCCAGATCCGTATCGCGGAACATTTGTGGAGTATGTGCCGGAAGCATTGTGGAAGCCTGAAGAAAACGCCGTTATCGGTTCTGGAAATAGGCTATGGCAACGGAGCTATGACACGGTTGTATGCTCCTGAACTTCGTCCGAAACGGCTTGTATTGTGGGATATTCTTGACATTCCGTCGTCTTTTGGCGAAACCGCGATTTGCGATGGTGAGACTGCAATAATGGAGTTGGCTCCCGATTCTGTCGATATGATCATCTCGGCCAGCACCGTGCAGTGGTTTAATTCTCTGCCCGGGTTCCTTGAACGATGTGCCGGAGTGTTGGATCCTGGAGGTCTGGTAGTTATTTCCTCTTTCGGTCCGCAGACGTTTCATGAACTGACTGAAGCCGGTGTTACGCCGCTGCCGTATATTTCGTTGGAATCGATCAGACGAATCGTGCCTGCCGGAATGGAACTGCTTGAACTTCATGAAGGCATTATAACGAAAGTGTTTTCCTCTCCTATAGATGTGATCCGGCATCTGCGTTCTACAGGAGTCAACGGGCGTAAATCGTCTGTGCCGTTGACTAAAATATTGACCTCGTATCCGTTGCGTTCCGACGGTCGTGCGGCATTGACATACAATCCTGTATATTTCATTCTAAGAAAATCACAATGAGCGAAGTAATATTTGTTAGCGGCATACATACGGACGCCGGTAAAAGCTATGCCACAGGATGGCTGGCGCGCAGCCTGTCGGCCGAAGGCAAGACAGTGGTGACGCAGAAATTCATTCAGACCGGAGAATGCGGGCAGTCGGGAGATATAGCAGTTCACCGGAGAATTCAGGGCATAGACCTGCTCCCGGAAGATCTGGATCATACCACTGCGCCACAGATATTTTCATATCCCTGTTCTCCGCAATTAGCCGCGTCGATAGACGGCAGGGAGATTGATGTCGACATTATAGATGAATGTACGCGTCGTCTGTCGGAGAAATTCGATGTGGTGCTTATTGAGGGTGCCGGTGGACTGATGGTGCCGCTGACCGATGATTTCTATACAATAGATTATATCGCTACGCGTCATCTGCCTGTGTGTCTTGTCACAAACGGGACTCTCGGGTCGATAAATCATACGATTTTGTCGCTTGAAGCCCTTGCCGCCCGTCATATTCCGTTGCATTCAGTAGTTTATAATACTTATTTCGACAGTGCCGATCCCCTGATTGCCGCCGACACGGTCGGCTTTGTGCGGCGATATGTGGCAAAGAAGCATCCCGGAGTTTCTGTGACGGTATGTCCGGCGCTTTGAAAAGAGCCGTTGGACGATTACGAAAAAATCCGTAAATTTGCAGTTGTCGAAACATTGATTGTCTGAAATGAAGATATTGGTTACAGGATCCAACGGGCAGTTGGGAAACGAACTCAGGCTTGTGCTCCCTCAGGATATGGCGGGAGTGCCGTTGCTGTTTGCCGATAAAAACGAACTGGATCTGACTGATGCGGCGGCTGTGAAGCGTTATCTCGAGGACTATGAAGTGACGCATATCGTGAATTGTGCGGCCTATACTGCCGTCGACAAAGCCGAGGAGGACAAGGCCTTGTGTGCGGCGGTCAATGTCGACGCTGTTAAGAATCTGGCTGTGGCCGCCGATTCGCTTGGTGCGAAAATCATACATATATCCACGGATTATGTGTTTGATGGAAAGACGTGGCGTCCTTACCGCGAGAGTGACAAAGTGAACCCCTGTTCTCATTACGGCACTACAAAACGGCTTGGAGAGACGGCTTTGCTTGCACTTGCGCCAGACAGTATCATCGTGCGCACGTCGTGGCTATATTCTCCGTTCGGACAGAATTTTGTGAAGAAAATGATTGAACTCGGGCGACAGAGTTCCGACATACGTGTGGTGTCTGACCAGATTGGCTCTCCCACCTATGCCGCGGATCTTGCACGGGCCATAGCGTGTATATTAAAGTCACCTCAATGGGTTCAGGGTATATACCATTTTGCCAATGAGGGAGTATGTTCATGGTATGATTTTGCCAGAGTGACACTGTGGCTTGCCGGAATAAAGGACTGCCATATCACTCCTATACCTACGGAAGACTGGCCCACAGCAGCCGCGCGTCCTTCATTCAGTGTGCTCGACAAGAGCCGCATACGTCTCACCTACGGAGTCAAGACACCGAATTGGATTGACTCGCTTCAAGATTGCATTAACCGACTGAAATAAATATGTCTCAGCTTACTGACGAAATATCAAGACGGCGCACATTTGCCATCATATCACACCCTGACGCGGGTAAAACTACCTTGACTGAAAAATTGCTGCTTTTTGGTGGAGCAATCCATATTGCCGGAGCTGTAAAAAGCAATAAAATCAAAAAGACGGCCACGTCAGACTGGATGGAAATTGAGAAACAACGCGGAATTTCCGTCGCCACATCAGTCATGGGATTCAACTATGGAGACTATAAGATAAACATTCTTGACACTCCCGGTCACCAGGATTTCGCTGAAGACACATATCGCACGCTCACTGCCGTCGATTCCGTCATTATAGTTGTGGATGTGGCCAAGGGTGTGGAACAGCAGACCAGGAAGCTGATGGAGGTGTGCCGTATGCGCAACACTCCGGTTATCATCTTTGTAAACAAGCTTGACCGCGAAGGCCGTGATCCGTTTGATATTCTTGATGAGCTTGAATCGGAACTGAAAATATCGGTGCGTCCTCTCTCATGGCCTATTAATATAGGATCGAAATTCAAGGGCGTCTATAATATTTATGAAAATTCTCTGGACCTGTTCACACCGGACAAGCAACGGGTAAGCGAGCGTGTCGAGATAGACAATGTCAATGATCCCAGAATTGAGGATGCGGTAGGAGAACAGGATGCCGCTAAATTGCGCGAGGATCTTGAACTGATCGAGGGTGTGTATCCTGAATTTTCAGTCGAAGACTATAGAAACGCTATGGTCGCACCTGTGTTTTTCGGATCTGCACTCAACACTTTCGGTGTAAAGGAATTGCTGGACTGTTTTGTAAAGATCGCTCCCGAGCCCCAGAAGGTTAAGGCCGAAGAGCGCGAGGTAAGCCCCGACGAAGAGCCGTTTTCCGGATTTGTGTTCAAGATTCATGCCAATATGGATCCGAATCACCGTAGCTGCATCGCTTTTGTGAAAGTATGTTCAGGCAAGTTTGAGCGTAATGCACCGTATCTTCATGTGCGCTCGGGAAAACAGCTTCGTTTTGCCGCGCCTACGGCTTTCATGGCCCAGAAAAAAAGCATCGTTGACGAAGCGTTTCCGGGTGATATAGTCGGCATTCCTGACACCGGAAACTTTAAGATCGGGGATACTCTTACTTCTGGCGAAGTGCTGCACTATCGCGGACTGCCCAGTTTCTCGCCTGAAATGTTCAAATATATCGAGAACACCGATCCGATGAAAACCAAACAGCTGGACAAGGGCGTGCAGCAGCTCATGGATGAAGGTGTTGCTCAGTTGTTCACCAATCAGTTCAACGGTCGCAAGATTATTGGCACTGTGGGGCAGCTGCAGTTTGAGGTAATACAATATCGTCTTCTTCATGAATATGGGGCACAATGTCGCTGGGAGCCGATATCGCTTTATAAAGCCTGCTGGATCGAGAGCGACGATGCTGAAGCTCTCTCTGCTTTCAAGAAGCGCAAACACCAGTTCATGGCTGTGGACCGCGAAGGCCGGGATGTCTTTCTTGCCGATTCATCCTATGTGCTGACCATGGCCCAGAATGACTTTCCCGCTATCCGCTTTCATTTTTCGAGCGAATTTTAGTAGGAAAAACTGTATTTTCAGTCAACTCACTCAAACGGCATACATACGCATCGTAAATGCACAGTGTAACAGGTACAAGCATTTATGATGCGTCTTTTATTTTTTTGCAGATGTGTGCGTGTGTAAGCTAAATAAATGCTATATTTGCGGTGCGTTTATGTTGCGCAAATTTATTAGCGCAACATGAGCAACATAAACTTATCGCAATGAAGGCTCAGAAGAAAAAGGAAATTGTATACTTACGCAAGCGACCTAGAAAAAATGGTACATTCGCGCTGTATCTCGACATTTGTCGCGATGGAAAACGGACGAACGAGTACCTGAAATTGTATCTTGTGCCTGAAAAGACACGCGAGGACAAACAGAAAAACAAAGAAACGCTGAAGTTCGCCGAAGCGATACGCGCAAAGCGGATTGTCGAAATGCAGTCAAAGGATTTCGGCATTGATGTGGCGACATACGAAGATGCGATGTTTCTTGATGTTATGCGCAAAATTATCGATCGTAAAGACGGAACTACAAAAACAAGTTGGCAGAATTGTCTTGCGCATGTTCTGAAGTATGAACCTAATGAGCGGATAACATTTGCAGAGATTACGCCGCAATGGGTGCGCGGCTTTCGTGACTATCTTGACACAAAAGCGATGCAATGGGCCATTGATACACGCAAGCGCGATGTTGAGCCAAAACGGATATCACAGGGAACGAAAGCGCTGATGTTTCAGAAATTCTGCTCGGTATTCAACATCGCGATGCGCGAGGGTATGATCAGGCTGAATCCCACAATCGGTGTTGAGCGCTTCAAAGAGCCTGAGTCAGACCGGGAATTTCTGACGATTGACGAAATAAGGAAGCTTAGCAAAACACCTCCGCCGGACAAAGATCTTGCACAGGCATTTTTCTTTTCATGCCTAACCGGCTTACGTTGGAGTGACATAGTGAAATTGAAGTGGCTTGAGGTGCAGGAATGGCATGCTGGCAGGCGTATCGTCTTTACTCAACAGAAAACCGGCGGGCTTGAATACCTTGACTTGAATACACAGGCGGCTTCTATGCTTGGCGAACGCGGTAATCCGGATGATCTTGTTTTTCCGAAGCTTGGTCCGATACAGTCTGCGCGCATCAGTATAGCAGCCTGGGTAAAAAGCGCCGGCATAGATAAACATATCACCTTCCACCTCGCAAGACATTACGAATTGTCTTTATCGCTGAATTTGAATAGTTTGCAAAGATTTA